>Ga0065711_1033126_pt1 | contig 26059 bp, 11 predicted proteins | sample Hoacrofraction12_FD_59098 | JGI IMG/M metagenome (GOLD analysis project Ga0065711, IMG submission 59098) | Hoatzin crop microbial communities from Cojedes, Venezuela - Epithelial fraction 12 v2 (version 2) | ecosystem: Host-associated > Birds > Digestive system > Esophagus > Crop | place... | reverse complement strand
GGGGGGGGGGGGGGGGGGGAGGGTATTAAACAAATTAAACACGCCAGCCTGCTTATATAGAAGCCTGCTTATATAGAAGACACCCTCTAAGCAGAGAAATACCTTGCCTTACAATTATATTTCCTCAGCAAGTCAAGCTAACTCCTACTCTGTGGGTGTAATTTTTAATATTTTTTTTAGCTCTTTAGCTGATCTTTAATTTTTCTATTTAAAAATCAAGTACCACACTCTCTTGATCAAAGGAAAATAATCTTTTTATGAGGTTTTGACATGAATCTCCTATAGCAACTGACAGATTTAAGTAGCAAGCTGTCACCACCTGAAAGCCACGCATTTTTTTTTTTTCAGCCTTAACACAACTGATAGCAACTACTGTAACTCCAAAGACATTTTACATCCTTCTAGTTCCTTATACGAAGTGAAAAGATGTCTACCATTTTCTTGGCATAAATTGCTCATATTTTAGGCCGAGATTTGAAACACAACCACAGATTACCTCACAAGACTTTTTACCATCTACATTATCAGATAAAGCCATTGTTATAATCTATTATCACCATTTTAAACTTCTTACAAATATTGTATTCTACCATGTACAGGATCCAGGATGTACATATACACACACTATGGATAATCAAGCAATATGATACTAAGACCAGATAGAAATCACTCGCAACTACAGATCTGGATCACCTTCAAGGATCTTCGTAAACTAGAATTCACTTCGAGTGCCAGATGCAGGTACATTTTTGTATAGGTAAACTTGTCACTTCCTTTTCATGCACTCAACTAATAATTACTTTCTTCAGGCAACGAGGGCTAAAGTAATATTCAGAAAATGAAGTATCACCAATGGAATTTACACTTCCAGTGACAACTAAGTGGTTTTAATACATTTAAGTGAACCCTATGAAATTAAAATAGCAGCATTATATGGACTAGTAAGTCTCAACACAACAGCAGCCAGTAGTATTTTAATTACATCCATTTGTCTTGGACAATACTACTGCAGATGCTAGTTCTCATATAATTTGCCACTTAAAAATGGTACCACAGAAACACCTTTATAGTCTATGAAGTTGTCATAACTAAGTCTGAAACAAATTCAAGTATGTCCTAACTTTGGAGAAATACTGCTTTCAAACAAGAGTCTCACTGTTTCCATAGTGAATTGCAAAGCTGTAAGCTATTTACTATTACTTTAGTGGCTACGTATGAGGTAATTTTATTAGTCATCTGGTAATAACAAGATTCACAGGTAGAAAAAATGTTGAAACTGGACTTAAGCCTACCCAAAAGTATACTGCTAAGTACTTTTATTTTCCCTTTGAACAGCACTTAAAAGCCAGTGCTTTTTCATCTCCTGCTTACGTGCTACCATCACCAAACTAGTAGATAGAAAATAACTACCAGAAATTCAGGTTGAGAAATTCATAACTCAACAATAAAAGCATGCTTAAAGGTAATTATTTCATTCTCTGCACCTGTTAAGAAGTCAGTTCCCTCAGGGAGGTATTTAAAAACAACAGGAGTTATATCTGGTTTAAGAGGCTGAATTACTTTTTTTTTTTTCCTCCTTCTGGCAAATAAAGACAAAACCCTTAAAATAAGCACCACCAGGCTGGGCTGAAATTAGTATGATAGTACACACCTGTAACCTCAGGTATTTGGCATGAGCTGATTGGACTGACACAGGAACAAACTCAATTAAAAAAAGCATGTACTGTAAACACACTGCATACAAATAAGCCATGTAAGCCAATGCAGAACAATGAAGAAATTACATTATTAAAAGTTTTTATTTAGGTTTGGTCAGTACAGGTAAGATAATATTGGAGTCACAGAGCAATATGCATAAACAGGATACAACAGTTCTTAAAAACTGAGTAACTATGCACACAATTCATAAACATTCGGTCACCTAAGGAGAAAATGCACAGATGTATGGTGGGAAAAACTGTAATTAACACTGAAACTACTACAGGACTCCTTCAGTAAGTCCATCTTTTAGTGATAAAACTACTGTACTGGGCAAACTTGGCAGTCAAACCCACAGCTATTACGACAAATCTTGAAGGTGGTGTAAGTAGAACAGTATGAGTAAGAATGCCCTTACACAGCACAGGTTCTAGATATACACAGATTTGTACAGACATCATTTATGTTATACTTTATGGAAATAATTTCCATATCAACTTCACATTAACTCATATAAAAATAACTTGAGCTACACAAACGTCCTTTTAGCAACATTCAACGTAATTAACTGTTAAAATTTTCAAAGTGGCAGAGGTATTGAAGCAAAAAGAAACCCACAAAAAGGCAAAATCGTGACAAGTATGCACTAATTTAAACAGCTTCTGGACAGTATCCTCTCCCAATTTAAATGACACTGTATAAAAATGTTGCAGAAAAATGTTACAAAACTGAACCCTGCACATTTACACTGGAGTCCAAACCATTCTGGACATGACGAGAACCCACAGTTCTGTTACCTTTCATGCTCACCGTTTTCTCCTCTTGAGGATCATGATTGGAGTCTGTGTCATTTGAGTGGTGAGTGAGAGAGTTTTCACTGCCAGTGGGAGAGTCTACACTTTCATACCCAGTACTGAGCTGGTTTATGTAGCTACCACCTCCTCTACCAGTTCTATCTTCAGAGTGGTTGGACAGCTTATTACCATTCCCTGGAGAAGCCGGGAAGTCATCTTCCGTGCCGCTACCCTCCCTATAAAATCCAGGCCCAGACGTCCGCTGATGGGAGGAGCTGCCATTGCTTGGTCCGTTTGCCAGGCGGCTGCAGTCTTTACCCACAGCCTCTCCCTGGTCTGTAGGCTCAGAAGATGGAGTCCTGCTGGTCCCTGGGTTGGAGGCCTGGGACTGCTGCTGCTGGTACTGCGCCAACTGCTGGCGAGTCTCCTTCAATTGCTGCTGAAGAACTAGAATGGTACTCTGCATACCCTCTACCTCCTCATCAAGCTGGATGATGAAGTCATTCAATTCTATATAAAGAAAACACATTTGTTGCAAATACTTAATAGCCCATATATAGCTTGAATTTTAAGACAAAAAAAATCAAAATCCCATAACTCAGTATTTTATGCTGAAATCTTTCAAACTATGTTTCAGCCATCAAGTATGCACTGGTTTTGATACTCTGCCTCTGAAGGAGGAAATGCTTCACTACCATCTACACACTTCTTATACTGCTACTCAGAATATATGAGAAGAAATTAGTTTCTGGGCAAGAAAGATAGATATTTGGAAAGCAGCTCAATTCCAACAATTAACATTTTGCAAGTAAATCCTCATGTATCTACTTTTACTCAAGTATAAAAACCTTAGCAGAAATACTGCAAAAGTCACCATGAACCACATCTGCATATAACAGACCCGAATAGTTTAAAAAGCCTATTCAGTGACCAACAAAGATTTAATCACATTACAAGGGAATTTCATCTCTTACTGTTCTTAATCCTTTATACCCTGCGTAACAGGATACTAAAAGACTTTCTTACCAACAAAACTTGCCTAATTCTACAGAATGTTTCATTACTCGTGTACCAAGAAAAAGAATTTTTACAGTTAGATTGCACTTTCGAGCAAAACAAATTTTACCTGAAAACAGTAAAAGAAACACCGAATCCCTTAGTCTTTAATTCAACTTTATCATTGATATGATGGAGCAAATAAAATGCAAACTGCGTATTACTGTAAAAATTCATAAAGTGTTCTTTATGCTATGGAAAAAAATATTATGAAAACTGCTACCGCAGGATTATTATAGTCTTTGTTCATACAGGGAAGAAGCAACAGGGACTAAGAACACACTTCAGTTCTGGAGCTTACTTTACGATACTGCACACAAGAGCAGAAAACTTTAAAGAATATCCATGCTTGCTTCAGTTATGAACTCCTTAAGTTCAGATGAAGTGCATTATCTAAATGGCAGTTAAGCAGCAGAAGGGTAACTACTCCAACAACATGTAACTACAGAAAGAATAATTTACCTTAAGACTGCTAGTTATTACATATTATTTTATACCACTACTATCTCAAAAATATGATCCAGGGCAGGGGGGATCTATCCTTAAAAATCAGACTTCGATAATGCCAGATCAAGTCTATGCTACCTTACAGACTGCAGCTGTAAAACAAAAACATGTCCAAGTTTGTGTCCAAATAGCTTGTGTCCCAAGACTTACCGTAATAATCAGATAACCTACTCTGTAACATTCTACCAAAAAACCCCACTGATTCTACGCAGAACTCACAACTGAAGATTTTTTTTTTAAATTTGCATTTTCCCCCTCCATTTAAACTACACAAGAGGTCAGAGCTCACAGGTAATTTCAATTTAAGTTTACAATGATGTAAAATTTGTACTGTAAATGCAATAATGAGATATTTTTGTTCATCTGAGTTACCTAAGCAAAAAAATAACCCTATTCTTATTCTTAGGCGTTGTTAAAAAGTTGTTGATTTTTTTAAAAAAATAAATTCAAAATGAGTCAAGAGTTCACAAGAAGCATTCTGCTCTCAGGGCATGCTTAGCTTCATGCAACGTTAACAGCTTTCATCTTACCAATTCACCAAAAATGTGTGCAGTCTAAACATTCCCTATTAAATAGCAAGACCTACAGTATGGAGTCTGGCAATTTCAAATTCAAACACTGTATTACAGGAGTGCCAAATCCCACCAGTCTCCCAAAGTTAAGTTTAGTTTGGTTTTGTTTGTTTTTGGGGAGTTTTCTTTATTTTGTTGTTTTTTTTAAGTGAAGAGTACCAATAGTAAAGTCTTGCTTAACTGTCATATTTAAGACTTAAACTTGTCGTATTTTACTCAATACTGCCCTTTCATTCTGGCAAAGATGGTCTTTATGTGTATCATCAGGAAATTAAATGAGCAGAAGTGCAAAGCAACTTCCATTTTCTTAATAAAATCCCTTACCATCCTGACTGCTTTTAAGTTCCTCACTATATTTCTTCTGTAAAGCCAACTCTGCCTCAAGCTGTGCAATACGTCCTTGGGACAGCTGCCTTCCAAGCTCTTGATTCTCCTGGATAAGCATTCGACACTTCGCCATTAACTTTTTGCCCGTTTGGCTGCAAAGGAAAGAGCCATCTATCACAAAATGAATATAAAACCTTCAGTAATCTTCCGCAATCACAGTTACAGACAAAAAGGAGATGCAATTTCTGCATGTCACAATTCAAGGAACATTATGCCTCAACATAATTGTCATAGCAGAAAGTCTCCCTATAGTTACCACATGGTGTTCCAATGCCAGCTGATCTTCTGTCGCTGTCCCATAAAGTGGAAGGCAAGTTTTATTACTGCAAATACGAATAAGCACATTGTTCTTTTTTGATACCAACATCTGGATTATCAGTATGCACAATCCTACATGTGCTAATTCTTAATGGAGTTAAATATTTGATTAAAGATGTGCCTTGTAATTCAAAAGATCAAGTACTGATGAAAATTACACCTGTAAACTGAATTATCAAAAACCTTCATTTATTGTGCCAGTAAAATTTAATAATTAAATGTGGGTGAAGAGAAGAAAGTTTCTTGGGGGAAAATATTAAATTCCATGTTCATTTTTCATAGTGACATCCATTTTTCTTTAAGAACCTCAGACATTCTTTTAAATGCTGTCCAGGTATCCTTGGTTAAAAAAATTAGATGTCTACTTTTCAACTCAGTTTATATATTTGACAGTAATGTACACAGTTTGTTTCATGATTTCTATGGTCTGCTTTTCCTAAGCACATCTTACACCGTGAGGAAAAAAGTAAAATACAGTGAAGAATTGTCAGGAAATTAAGGAAGGAGTATATTATTAATCTACTTCCTTTAGAATCACAGATTCCAAATCACAAGTCATGATCATTAGGATGTCCAGTTTCTGAAAGAAACAGGAAAAAAATATTTTGAACTGACAAGATTTTCTTTACTAAATGGGTAACATCACACATCTTTAATCTTCACGATAAAAACTGCATTGTAAAGCATTATAGGAAGTAGTATGCAAATTAATATATAGGCAATACAGCTGACTCCGTAAGAGAGAAAAATTAACGTCTTTTAAGACTCCTGGTCTGCCAAGGTCAGGACAGCAACCACAAACCGTTCTCCTTTTGATAGGCTTTGCAACATAATGAAGCTGTCCTCTTTTCTACAGAAGCATAAGCTCTGCCAAAAAGAAAACCAACCCAAACTTGAATAGGTTTATTGTGAATTCAATGGCAGGACTTGCATTACTTTTCAAGACCAAGGAGGTCATTTAGTTTTTTTTGTTTGTTTGCTTTTAAACAAGCGACAAAGATTGAAAGAAGTTTTGAGGATTAAAAAAGAACAGGAAATTTCTGCTACAGTTCACAGCCACAGTTCTCTCCTGCAACCAAAATACCCAACCAAAAGAATTTAAAATAATCATCTCCTTATCAACTATCTTTTAAGCATTCAAGCCTTAGACAACTCTTAAGTTCTGCCAACTCTGCCCCATTTAACATTTTCCGACTGACTCTCCCAAATCTTTCAGATGGGCTGCTCCAGAAGGAATCTGGCTGTGTAAAGTCCTGGAAGCCTGAAACTCTGCTAAAGGCAGCAACCTGTTTTCTTTCTTGATGTGATGTCCAATGTCAGGTCCTTGAAGTTTAAATTGTGCTGACCTAATACAGTCCAAGTCGCACACTTAAGATGCAAGTTTCCTTAGAGATGTTCATTCTGTGTAAAGCAGGACCACTTTGGAGATAACCAATGTGACATATCCCAAAAGTTATTAGGCAGACATGCAATGATTTTAGCCATTTCCAAATTCCTGTTACTGTATTCATCATCGCTACAAGCTGAAGAAGTTCACAGTGCTTAAGTCGTTTAATGCTTTTCTCTTCACAAAACAACGTCAACTGTAGAATTATGAAGTACCAGTTACCTTGAAATGGGGACAATTTTAGAATCCCATTAATTTCTTCATGTTAACTCCTGCCAAAATGTAAAATATTTATTACCTGTATAGAAATTTGCATAGTTACCTATAATGCTATTTCTTTCCATCAAAATTTTTCCAGATGTTCTGAACTAGTACAGCACCAAGCAATCTCCTCTTGCAATTTACAAAAAAGACAACACATGCAAGAACACAAAATCCAGTAACTATTAAAATAACTCCTATTAGCTGTAAAACTAAGTTTGGCATTGTTTTCATAAATCCTCTTGAATATACATGCAACAGAACCTGTAAGAATGTAAGTGGTTAAATTTCAGAAGACTAGTGTTTTGTTGTATGAGGCTTACTGCAAATGGTATTTCTACTAATTTTTAATCCAAGTGCATAGCCTCTGTTTAATGATGGTTGAAATAGCTTAGCATAGCCATTCCTTTGATGACATGCCCTTTTGTTTCCCCCTCCAGACATCAGCAATGATTATGCTGTACACCCTTATCTATGGTTAAGGCCCAGAACTAATACCACTTAGGGTTGCAGTTAACATGTTACCCTAAGTCGACCAGCTATGGATCTGAACAGGAGCACTATCTCTTTCAAAAACTAGGCCAGATGTCGTGAAGTAAGATAGCTGCATACAAGGATGGACCATAAAAGCAGCTGGGGGGTGGGTGGGACAGGACACGACACGGGACACCCAGGATGCAAAGAGACTGAAAAATCCTATAAATACTTTATATGAGTCATCATTTCTTTACCTTTCCAGAAACAAAAATCAGTAAAATCTTAACCCAGTTAACGAAGAGAGCCTCAATAATTTACCAGGAAATAACTCTGATTTTCTGTATTCCAGCTACTGCATATATGAATTGTGCACATTCACACCACTAACTTAAATTATATGATGCATATTAGCGTATGCTGTAGCTACAGAAATAACAGAATTGTCTTTCAATACTTTTGCTTGAAAGAAAGTGGCAAGTTACTTGTCTCTCCTCAGTTGTACACACACATTTAGAGCCTGAGGACTTAAGAGAACAACCAACCTGTATCTAAATGTATTAAATAATTTTCTGAACTCCCGAGTTAAAAAAGCAATCTGCACAGCATTCCTCATTATAGTGAGCTTTACAAATGGCTTGGTAACACGTTAACAATTTATTAATGCAAGTCTTACCTCTGTTTTGATGCTAGATCATTAAAATCTTATATACTGCTATAGCAAAATCATTCCAGATGTATCAGTTTTAAAAATGTAAAGTTTTTCTGTAGGTATTTCTTTTGCTGTTAAGTCATTACTCATGAAAAAAAAAATAATCCTGCATAAGTACACTACTCTTCGATCCCGTATCATCTGAAGCACAACAGTTAGGACACTCCCGAGATAAAAAATATGTAATATCTTAATAAAAGTCATCAAAACAGTTCAAATACATCGCCTTCTGTGACAGCTGGATGTCTTTTTTTTTTAATTTAAAACTGAATCTTCTAGGATCAGACTGAGTCATAAAATGTTGCCCAACTCTTTTGAAAAATCAAAACCTCACAATTACCGAAATCAAACTCAGTTTGCTACGGGGAAAAAAACCACACACAAATGCTATACCAAATCTGCATTTCGCTTTACACACCTCAGACATGCACTCCCAACTGTTCCGGATCGCTACTCTTACAAGTAACTTAGGACAACAGAACAGATGCATCAATAGAGCAGCAAAGGGTCCTTCACTGATTCCACCAAGGAAAATGCATGCATTTAAGGTTTTTCTGGTTTGTTAAAATACTGACTTTGTTTTCAGAGAACGAGACAATGTAGAAATAACAACCTGTTCAATTCTCGTTCATCCCATGAGTTTCACAATACAACAGTATAACCAGCAGTGTTCCTTGAACTATATATTACAACTATTTCAAGGCACATTTTATATAGAAGTGCAATACAAAAAACCCAGGTGTACAAAGGAATAAAAACACCCCACCAACACTGAAGACAGGTGCCATTGTGTGCCTTCTGTATTGAGCACTTGAGATCAGTTCTTAGTATAGAAGATCGAAAAAGTCTCATTTCTGCATGAAAACATGCAGTGAAATACTTATCACAACCAGTTTTTCTTATACACGCTAGTTGTGATCAAATATATATTGCTTCCAACAATTTTCAACCTGCAATTAGATAGAACGTACATTTTCGTACAGTCCTAATTGAGGCGTCCACAGTTATTACCAACCATCCAGAAAACAGTTCATTATTTAGCAACATTGACTTAAGGCTCCATCAAGTGCTAGAGAGCCCAAAGGCTAAACAGTCAAATGTGTACACTACCACTGTTGCGATATCAAATGGCACTCTCATGGCTATTCGAAACTGGTTAGCAAGTAAACTCTTTAATGCAAAATTCACCTCATTGAGTTTTGACCCAGCAGTTCAGTGAACAAGCAGGAAGTCCACAGTCTTATTGGCAAAACTGACTTACAGTGTCTCTAAGTCACTAGGCTCAAGGTTAAGAGCGAAGCATATTCCACTTCTACATTTTACGGGAATTTTACATGTTCAATTCATGATTTATAATCTCTAGGTTCTCTCTCCTCCAAACTGTCTGTAGACACAGTGTGCCACAGACTTAAGACTTCTGTTTCTCCCTCTATTTTCTTCAAATAGAACAATTCTGCAAATGTCTACATGTTCTAGAAAAATTTTTTTTTTCCCCGAAGATGGCCATTTCTTCAGAATAGTCCGACGCCGTCAGGCCTCTGAAGCAAAGGGGGAGAAAAAAGCTGAAACACAAGGTTCATCTGGTAAGTTTTACATTAAGCATTACAAGCTGGACAGTATAAGAATGTGGCTTTTGCCTCAAAACGTCTGAGTCTTGGTGTGGAAACGAGTACTTGGCTGTCCCACCATAGCATTCTCGTAGTGGGACTGTCAGGGAAGTCTTGACTGGGGAGTATTTGTTTTGTTTACCTATCAGGCGTAAATTTCCAGGCACTCAGTTCATTTTGGGCTTGTTCCAGTTTGTCTTTAGTCTGTTCCAGTTCACCTTTCATTTTTAGGAAAAACAAGTTGATGGCTGGGTCCACCATTGTTGATCGCAGTTGGGCAACACTAGGCTGCTGGACTTGCTTGAGGTACTGAATCTGATTCTGCATAAAGTAAGAAACAAGGCTGTTATTTATACAGTATTAATTAAAAATTTAAAGGAATTTAGATAACAATACAAAGTTATTCCAAAGATAATGTCAAGGAAGCTTGCCTTTTTTCATCACTGCACCCTCAAAAAGGCAGGATAAAAATCACTTTTGCCTACCTGTGCATATTCACCCAATCCCCCATCCCACCCTCCTGCCAAGCCTAAACTTGCAAGGCCAATTTTTTCTCCCTTTTTCTGCTTCAAATTGTTTTCTGCATGTCAGTTTACATTTGCCAAAGCATTGATTGGAGCATTGTAATTCTCCCTTTCTTTTACATCTCCCTGCACTCTTTGGGGGGGTGGAGGGGGGAAGAGTACACAGAGTTATCTACTTAAAACAACTAATTTCCATGTAACCTCAGTGAAAGTTATTGTGGAACATTACAGCCAATGTTAACAAGTAATATTTTTAAGCAACTACTAAACAGGTTTTTACAAACTTGCATGTCTTTTTGCAAGTGTAATAGTCACTTATCATGCAAGTTTGCACATTTATGTTTTAAACAAAATAATTTAGAAATATTAACATTAGTTGAACAGATTTTGGTTGTATTTGATTCTCTTGCAATAACCACAATCTGAAAGATTTACAATTTTATAATTTACAACCCAGAAGACCTACAATACAATCAAAATTTCAGGAGGAGTAACTGTGAGGGGATTTCTTTTAAATATAGCAATCATTAGTCAACACTGGTATGTATTTAAATAGGATTAACTTTTTTGAAAGTTTCTTATATTTTAATCCCGTCAAAACAATCTTAAAATGTACTAAACAGTACGGGTTTACAATCCAGCTAATCACTAAAATCACATCAGCCCACACAGAAAGTGTTCATTCTCAGGTTCAATTTATTATGCTCCCTGTAGCACACGTATTTCTTCATCAGCAAGAGGTGAACAAAATCACGAGATTAAAATATTAATTGAAAGTTGGGGGGGTGGGGTGTGCCTCCTGCTGCACACACCTTCTTGCAACCAGACTCAATAGCAACAGAGTTTCACTGAAACAGTACAAGGTATCACCAGCAAAATGAAAGGGAAAGGGAGGTAAGCAAGGGAAAGGAAAGGGAGTCTCCCTCCACACTTTCCTTTACTTAGGACAAGCAGCACAGTCAAAAGCACTGTCAGTTTAACTGTTTTCCTGTATATACAGGTCCTCTGTTACAGGGTCTTTACGCAGCAATGGTCAAGAGAAAGTTCAGTAATAACATTTTATTTACCTTAAAAATGTGCAGTAGTGACCTCAGTCACTTCCTGATTGAGGACAACATGTTTTTATTTATATATTGTTAAGCAGCACAATTCTTGGATTTTACTTCAGCTGAGTGATCTCAAACTTGTTGAAATAACTGAAATATTTCCATTGACTTCACATTAACTTGATATTATCAAAATAAAAATACTTAGCTACTTACAAAAAATTTTTGAAGTAACCATCATACTTTACATTATAAATAGATAAACCTTTATGTGTCCAGAAAGAAACATAACAGGAATAAAGCATCACATAAAAATATTTTCAAGAAATAAAGCACTCAAGAACCCGCCTACAAACATTACTTAGAAACAGGAAATCCAAATTAAGATTATCCTAACATTTCTTGGATGGCACTTTACCCCCCACAGGTCCTTTGTCTCACTGAATGCACAAAATGTTGCTCAATGAATAAGGATCTATTTAATTTATTGGTATTGATATATCTTTTCTATTCACTCAACTTTCCGATGCTTGCACTACTGGAAGTATTTCAACCACATGTCAATTCTTTGTGAAGGCTAGCGCTAGTAGAGAGTGGAAGAGCTCATTTAACAGATGTCTGTACACACACAGATACCCCATCTGGCAACGTATTCCACAAATATAATTATGCTATAGCAACTTGGTTACCCACCTATTTTTAGACAGGCATCAAGATGAAAAACTACCATGTTCCTTGTCTCACCTAGGCCCAGATCCCTCCCCTCCTCTACTGCCAGAAGTAAGAGCCGTAACAGTAGAAGTTGTCCAAAGACATCCACAATGAACAAATCCTTTGACATGAAGAATTTAACAAAACTGAATGCTTACATTTTCAGTTAAGCACCTGTAATCTAAATAAGTACAACTACATGTCCTTATAGAAAAGGAGGAAAGAAACTGCTAATGAGAAGACCAAAAAAACCCACAACAGAACTGTAACCTAAACCACAAGTAGGTTATTAAGAGTAATGACTATCTAGGTACTATAGTCCAACTGCACCCACAGGAAGCTTCCACTCCTTGCTATCTGTTCCATGGAAACCCTATTTGAGTAGCAAAGATTTCCAAATGCCTGTCCACTTACTGACCTGCAGTGGCTATGCAGGAGCTTCAGAGAGGGTTAAGCCCTTTCCCTGAAGTAGCAGTAACTTCATCATCACCTCTGTCAGAAATAAAGCTTTACGTAGAAACAGTAGCTAGTACCTTACCTGCACTTCCCTAACAGCAGCAACCTCTTTTAGGGAGTTTTTCCTGAGAGGGGAAAGGTACCTCAAGGCTGCTGCTGACAACAGGGCACATGAGGTATTAAACACCTGAATGTCAATCTAGCTCTTCAGTTAGCAACCCTAAACAACACGGAGTAAGTTTGCAAGACCAGCCAGACTCACAGTAAGCTCCCAGCTCAAAAGAAACCCATATATTCTGCTGCTAGACTCAGCACAGAGCATGAGAGAATGTACTCAACTACCATCTTGTTTCTTCAAAAAAAGTACTGAAACAGAATCAGGACAATGATACTGGTAGTGCTACTCTGACGTGCACATCTACACTTTCAAGACAATGACTGGTGACTTCTATAAGCTCAAGTAGGTTTTGTTGTGTTTAAACTTTTTAAAAGAAGGGTACAAATTAAAACATCAACTAAGACAAAGTCTATCACATCTCATTTTAAAACGGAGCTAGTATATTTCAACTAGCAAAGTTTTTTTACCACATCAGTAATCAGAAAACTTGTTTATGTTTTTGTCAACTACCACCATTTGAATGTGGTTCGGTGTTTTTAAGTTTTTACCCATTTAAATTTGCAAGACCTCAATGCAATAAGCTTTTAAGTATAAAACATGTCCCCAAAATACATTAAGAATAATATGAACAGTAAGTATTATATGGTAAATATTCATCTGTGGTTTTCAAGAAATGTGACACCACAGACAGTCTTTCCAATTAAGATGTTACAGGAAACATTAAAGGCTTACATATAAATAACTGTCACTGAAATATTTTACATATAAATACAGATTCTAAAACATGGTTAACTATGCTAAAAATAAAAAAAGGTTATTGTACTGACTAAAAACTAGACATGTCAAATAACTCAGATATGTGAATAGCTTTTTTTCATTTACGAAATGATTCAGCTACGCATAGCTAGCTTACCATCTCAAACACGATTTATTTTGCTACTGTTACTTTACTGGAAAAATACTACCTAGCAATACAAAGTCAAGCAGTCCTTCAGAACTACTTAAAACTACATGCACTTGAACCTGAAAACACTTTAAAGGTGCCAACTCTCTGCTGTAGCTTTTAACCCCCTCCTTCAAGGATGCATCTTCCTACCTCCATGCACTATGGAGGAGATTACACCCTTGATGTTATTCACCTAGAAAAACATAAGCCACTTGAGGAGTGTGGGTGTGCTTGGTTTTGTTTCTTTTTGGTGGGTTAGTTCCGTTCTGTGTGTATATCCCCCACCCTTTTTAAGTACACTGAAATTACTAAAAGCTCTTCACAAGTCCTTCTAAACAGATGTCCTATGCATCACAGCTATAAACATCTATAACAACGTGCAGCCAAAAATCCTGTAAATCTTCATGATCTTGTAAAACAACTCGTAGTCTTAAATACTTGAATTTCTTGTCTAACTCATTTTTTGGAGGTAGGGAAGAAAAAAGGTGAAAACAGTACACAAATTTGGTTTTGGTGAAAAAGTTACATGTCTTTTTTTTCAGTATTCATCATTTCAGCTCTATGCTTTGAAGTTCAAAAGAAAAAACCTCTTATTACTGCTGTTCCTCACAGCAGGATTTATCAGCAAAATGAAGAAGAAAAGTAGGATCAATATAGTAGTCTTACTACTAGGGAAGTGTTGCAGTACAGTGCCAGAACAGTTCTTCATTAGCATCCTGGGCTGCATTAGGAGGAGTGCTGCCAACAGGTCGAGGGAGGTGATCCTTCCTCTCCACTCGGCACTGGTGAGACATCTGGAGTACTGGGTCCAGCTCTGGGCTCCCCAGTACAAGAGAGACATGGACATATTAGGGCAAGGCCAACTAAGGGCCATGAGGATGACTGAGGGCTTGGAACATCTGACATACAAGCAGAAGCTAAGAGTGCTAGGGCTGTTCAGCCTGGAGAAGAGAAGGCTCAGGGGGATCTTACCAGTGTGCATAAATACCTGATGAGGGGAGTAAAGAAGGCGGAGCCAGACTCTTCTCAGTGGTGCCCACTGAAAGCACAGAAGGCAATGGGCACAAATTGAAACACAGGAAATTCCACTTAAACATAAAAAAATGCTTTTTGCTGTGAGGGTGGTTGAACACTGGGTACAGGTCACCCAGAGATGTTTTGGAGTCTTCATTCCAGAAGATGCTCAAATCCCAGCTGTGCACAGTCCCTTCCAATCCCAGTGATTCTGCGATTCATTTTTTGCCACTGCAAAGTAAACTTTACTTCCTCATTTCTTCTTTTTATACCAGTGCTTGTTACAAACTAAAGTCATCTTATGGTCTTCAGAGCAGTGAAAATAACGTGTACAGGTTAAGTGCCACACTACTATAACTGACAGCTCTGAAAACCTACAGGAAAAAAAGAAGGCTACAAGAACATAAGAGAGGAAAGCTACATTCCCAGTTATTAGTTTTGCACAGAGCTTGTACTTTTTGTAAGAGAAGCTCTCAAGAGTATGTTACACAAACTAGCAATAAGAAGCTTTTTACAGTCTTCCCTCAGGAACTGCCGAATTAAAGCAGCAGGTGAAAATTACGTTAAGAACGTAATCCAAAAAAGATTAAAATTCCAGAAGTGGTAGAAGAGAGTTTCAAGAAACCAAAACCAAACACAGAAGAAAACAAAGTCACAGAAATAAAGGAGGGAGAAACAGAAACAACAAAAAAGGCATTCAGTACAAAGAAAGTCAGAAATCCCGAAAAACAGATCTGCCAAATTTCAAAATAGCTCCCTCTAAAAAAACTAGTAGCTCTCTCCCCTTCCTAGCCAAATGGATGTAGAATCTTACAAATACCTTGCTGTCCAAATTCAACATAAATATCAGCCTAAAATCTCCTAAATGAAATCCAGTAAACACAGTCTTATCCTGATGTTTCAATTTGTTCCTGCATCCAATGATAGTCAGAAATAACATTTTGGGTAATTATGCACAGTTGATAAATCCTAGAAGAAAGCAAGCACGGCTCATGCAAGAACTAGCTTGGTTCTGAAGCGAAAATCCTTCCAAGCACCACTGCAGCTAAAAATCAATGGAAGTAACTAATATTACAAAAGCAAGCTTAAGAAATGATCTTTACTCATTCAGTGAAAGTTTAGGTGCCCTGTCATTTCTTTAAGCACAGAAAATAAGATGCTATAGGTATAAGAAAAACATAGCACATGGGTACTGGCTCAAAAGCTGATATTCCTGTAACAGTGTGAAAACACTTAGCCTCTCTAAATACTTACAGTACACTCTTGCATCTCCTGTTCCTTAGTTGCCAGCCTCATCACCAGAATATTTTCTCTTCGGGCAGACTCTTGCTGTTGCTGTTTCAACTTCTCTTCAGATTCTCTCAATCCCGTCACATCATTAGCTAACACAAGTACAACACAAAAAGCACGTTTTGTAGCATCCCCTCATGAACAGTTTAAGACAACTACAAGAACGTGAAAATTAAATTCCTAAACAACAAAAGAGCTACATAAAGAAGCACAACTATAACAAGCATAAATAAGAAAAATCAAGCTATCATTAAGTATTAGAGAAGCTGGACAACAGTTAGTTCTAAATACATCTTTCTGATCCTTCCTTAAGACTTACTACACTTTTGAAAATGTTTCCATGTTTATACAGGAGATAACTTCCAAATTGCTTGCTTAACCAACCACTATTACAAATTGCAGTCTGAAACTTGGAAAGTTGGAACTGCCCTAGTACCTATATGAAATGTTGAGGCCAGGGTGAGGGAGGGGGGAAGTCTACACTTGCAAAAAAACCCCAGTAATCTGTAAAACAGTGCCATTTCTGGTCTATCCCCAAACTGGTCTCAATACTACCATAAGTAAACAGTGAGACATCAGAGAACTTCAGAAATGGCAGTTCAGTTGCAACTAGAAGAATTCTTCTGATCCACCAACATTTATAAAACACAAGATAAGGCATCACAGCACATTTCCAAATCACTCAAATGGGAACACGTGCAAGCAGCCCGACACAAACAGTATATGTTCACTCTGCTACTTGTCATTTATAAAATGACAGAAAGTTGGAATAATTAAAATCTGTAATTTTTCTAATTACTTGAGAGTGCTGGGCTGTAAATGTAACTAAGACCATCACAAATTGCTCCAGTACTATTATTCCTAAATAATTCTTTCCAGATAATAACACTGATTACTACAACCTGCACTAGAGTCTTCAGAATTGAGAAACAGACAGTGTTACAACTTATTTATGTTAGGACAGTTTGCGATTAGAATCAAATCAGCTGCTTATGTTTGCTGTATTTTAGCCTCTCCAAAACTCAAACATTATGGGGTTGCAGAAGAGGGATATAACAGAGAAGAGAGAGAACATCAGTTTGGACTGACAGAAAAAAACCCTTCAACTCGGTGGTACTCCTTTAAGTATTCAGACTGCAAACATACGCAGAAAACATGAAACAGCCTGTCTCTACCTGCGAACACCATTTTTAAAAGTGATTTAGGATTGGCGATGCAGTCAATTCCAGAACGTATGCAGCTTTTCTCATTTGAGTGTAGGATGTTTTTCCCATATTGTCTTTTGACAGACTGAAGTACAGACCAAGTTTTAAAGACCACATAAGATTGACAACCAAATATCTAATTTGCCTGATCAGTTCAAACACTACTTGGGGACCCATTTGAGACCTCTACCTCCACAAACTATTGCCCCTCCCACATGGTTTACAATCCTGTAAGACTACTGAAGGCACAAACATCATGGAGTAGTAACGGAAAAGTCCTGCAAATACACCTATTTGTGGGGTTATGTTTTGAGATCTTCTCCTCCCCCCCCAACCCCCAGCAGTCTGGGTACAGATGGTCCTACAGATGTAAAAACAGACTTCTTAGGTGCTGTGCAAGATTGCAAAGGAAAACAAGTGGCTGAGAAAGCTGGGAAAGGCTGAAAACTTACACTAGGAAAGAAAAACTGGGACCCTTTTTCTGACAAATAACTGACATATAGATTATTACCTCTTATTTCTAACTGTTTTAGAAAGCACGGACATTACTTGAACACTCTGCTTTATACAAACATTCAGGTAACTCACACCATTTTGAAACTTGGCTAACTTACAATTAAGGTCTGTGTACTTGCCCTCCAGAGCTTGCACGTATGCTTCATATTGTTTCCACCTATTGCAGAGAAGAAGAGAAAAAAAATTTCTGAAACTGTTTATTAAATCATCTCATTCCTAGATTTTCAGAGCACATGTTTAGACTATAATCAGAAAATGTCAAGAGGGAATTACACAACTGCATAAAAGACAATTCCGGTTTTACAAAAGGGGCTTCCAATCATGAAAATAGTTACATCCACCTCGCATCTCAAAAGGATAAAAAGGTAGCTGTGCATTGCAACACTTAAAATTGACATCTTAAAACTGACTATAATATTTTGGATAAACATTGGGTTCAAACACTTCTTAGTTATCTGTGTAAAGTACCTAAGATGCATCTCGTTCTCAAAGCAGAACAATTCAAACAAAATTGTGTAACAGAAACCAAAATACAAAGACAACATTAAGTCTGTTACGAAGTGAACAACAAGACAAGCAGAAGTGTATTACAATACACTTGAATTCCCAGCCTAGGTTAAGTAGTTATACCAGCTCATTCAAACCAAGACCATACTCCAATTACAATCCTCAACCAGAAGCCAAACAGTTTACTAACTCTTTGTAGGCATGTTATTTAAGCAATTCATCCACAGTCAGAAAACTTCACACTTAAAAACCGCATTGCATTCGATACAGACCATCAAATCAGTAGCAAGTAACAGTCTGCAGTAAAGCTTAGCATGACATGCCTTACCAAAGTTCACAGGATATTTTTTTTATTATGTTTTGTTTGTTTTTGAAGAAGTACTTTGCTTCTAACTATGTGTCTTCCTCACAATGGTAGAATTCTACATTATGAAACAAATTCATCTAATAGCTTACTACTACAGAAGCGGAAGGTTTCTGTTCTGTCCTCCCAACTACCCTTTCGCTTTACCATCTATTTCACACCAGACTCATCATAACTGCTCTATTTTAACTCCCTAACCTACACCACCACCTCAACCAAAACTATAAAACCTAACTCTGGAACATTTTTGACCTTTTAGTGAATTCAAATAGCTCATTAAAGGGTCTAAAAAGCATCAGGTCTGTAACAGCAAGCGAGATCACATCAATGGGAAAAACAAATGTAAGCACAAGATCTCTTCCTCCTAGCAGCAACAAAATTTTGCATCTCTTCAGCTGAAGATGAAATCAGCATGAATTATATAACTCTCTTGCACTCTGTTGAACAGAGTAGTTGTATTCCCACTTAACCCTTAAACTTCTCTCTCAGCTCTTGAACACTGTTAGAAACAATCACCATTTGACTACAAGAGTTCTAGGTTAGTTCAGGAGACTTCAATCCCCCCAAAGTAAAACTGAAACTGCCTACTACATAGCAAACTCAAAGAGAGAAACTAATTTCCACATGAAAGAACTACACTAAGTAAAACAGTTGGTTTTCAAATAGATATTTCTAAGTTACATCTCACAGCCTGAAAACAGTAATGCTGTCAAAATAGTCACACACACACACACACCCCATAATAGGAGTTATACAAAAAGCAAGTGAAAGGCAGACCTGAAACAAGTTAAGCAGACATGACAGACCATCACTGGAAAAAAAACACCCCACACATGTAGCCTACAGTCACCAAGAACATCAGAGGTAATACCCATAGGTCATCTCTCAATAACTGCTAGTTTTTAAGCAAGAACTGAAGTCCCAGAGAAGAAAATACAGAGTGCACTAGGCCATGCCACGGACTTTTCAATTCACAGGCCTGCCAACTCTTTCAGAAACACAACTATTCAGACGTAACATTTTTTCAAAAACCTGTTGAAGACCGTTGCAGTCCATCTTCAAACAAGGTCACAAATTTGTAGAGAACAAACTTGTGATCACCACACTGACATACTCAGAGAGAATTCAACAATCAAGCGAACAATTATAAAACTTGACCTTCTTCTATCGCAGCAGCTTTAATTTCACACACAGAGACTGTCTCAATTTTGCTACAGCTACAGAAGACCTCAGACGCAATTTTCTCTTCTAGCAATTGATCTGGTTTTCACCTCACTTCAGACAAACCAGAAAGCTAGCAACTAGCAAAGACAAAAATAAGAAGCAGGCTTATTTCATGCGATTAAAAAAAAAAAAAAATCATTAAAACAGACAAATAGACTAAAAGCATCAAAACAAAAAAAGAAATAATTAAAGTTTAAAAACATCCTCATTAACAAAGTAGACCATTCTTATAAATAACTTCGGCTCGGGAAAATAAGCAAATATATTAGTAGGCCCTTACTGAAAGGGGATCAATTCCTTTTCAATGAAATTTGCAGTTGTGTGTCTTCATCTGATGTGTATGTACTTCTGTAGTGACACAGATCTAAGTTCTTAAGTCTTCTCTTGTAGTAACTTCTGTTCAGTGCCTTTAATTTATTTTCCGAAATACTGCCTTCCCAGCTTATTTCACTCTGGTCTTTTCCCCTTGTTTACTGTAGTAGCATAGATCATTAACAGAAGGAATTAAAGCAGAATTCTGATTTTTGAAAAGCTGAAGTTACAAAGTTGTGGTTTCTGAAGTTATGCAAAAGAAAATAAAAAGCAAAACAAGGAACTATGACAGAATAAAGCATTTTAAAAAAACTAAGATGCTGAAGATCATTGACAGTATTTTTAGTGCTCCAACTCTGAACACTTAACTCCTTTTTTTATTCCTTCTTCTCTGTTTATTATGTCTACACTGATATGGGAGACCAGACGATCCTATGATCAAACAGGGCAGGTGTAAAACTCTATTTTTAGGTACCAAATAACTACATGAATGGTGTTTCGGTCTGTAATACCATTCTCTAAATGAACGATTCTCACATAAAATCTGGTTTTACCTGAACAATAAAAAAGCAGTATTTTCAGCTGCACCACTTCGGTCTTACATTGTACAACTGAATCTCCACGCACAACAGTTATCCTTCTACACTTTTTTAAGCAATACAGACTCCCAGCTGCTGACATGCAAGGCTGAGATGAGCCTGCATTCCCATTACATGAATCTCCCATGCCAAGTTTTCACACAGAGCTTGAAAGAGGTGACAAGGACAGCAAGTTTGTGGAATGCTGTAATGATGCCTTTGCTCAGTGATGGAATCTCAGCCACGTCACATTGAAACCAGACAGCAGAAGCTAAGGCTGACCTAGCAGTGGATGCAGCATCATCTAGAAATCCCAGCTACCAACCACAATTCAAGTACAGTCCAAGGGTTCAGAACTACAAGTGAACAAAAAAAAAAGTGTGCAAGTACAATCTGAAGCCTCCATTAGATCCTACTGCTATCAGAAACAGTCAGCTGATGGCTGTCACCACATGCCATAGAGTAGGCTTTTATCTCCGATTCAGTTAGAAACTTTAATGTAAACTGTATCCAGAAATACTGTACTTCTTTGCATAAAAGCATGCAACTTCCCCATAAGACACCAGAACACATTAAAGACCTCTGATAAATTATGAAAGTTTCTACATAAATAGCAATCCTAAAAACTACATACTTCAAACTTTCCAGCTAGCTCACATTACAGGCTCTTCAGAGAAGATTTTTGGCCCTAAATACATTCTAAAGTTCAGTAAAAGAAACCTTAAAAAAACCAAACCAGTAGCAATACAAAAATAAATATTTTTCTTGTGCTGTCACACCCTCCCATCCCCCCCTCCCATTAAAATCTGATGATTGCTGCTAGCACATCTTCAACTACAGTAGGAAAACCTTTCCTTCTGGAAAACTTTTCTGCCTTAGTCAAAGACGATATATCCTTTCTACCAGGTTTCATCTACACACAATACCTGCATTAGTTAACTTTAACCGACATAAGTAAAATCAACACTTACAGCAACGCAAATAATTGAGTTTTCAATTAACTTATTTAAGAATTTGTGCACACTTGCAAAAGTTTCTTTAAATAAACCAGTGATTTATAGGAACTCACTGGCTAGACCTTAAGTCTGACGGCTTTCTTCCCAAGATCCAAGAAAGAGATAGTTCTCTTCACACATGTAATGTAAGAGATGCACTGGCTACGCAAACCTGAGAGCTGCGTTGACCTCCTTGCCCCATACTGCTCCTCCTGGTACATCTGTGGAGAACTCTGGCAGCTCATCAGTGAACTCAAGCATGGAAAAAAGACAAAGGCTTAAAAGCCAGCTTTCTTCTCTCCAATTGGTTCTGTTTCACTCAGTATCCCCTTCTTGATCTGCTTAGTAGTTCATGTCAGTAATCTGATGGCTAAACAGCGACAACCTGAAGAGCTTCACTGAAGAGCTACTTGGAAAGCTACTAAAGAACAGACAGAGCTGTGCACAGAACTAGGAAGGCAGTCCCTCCATCAGATTTACATTCAAGAGGTTCCTTACAGCCTCACAAGAACTAGAAGGTAATTGAGCAGCATTATGTAGGTTATTTCATTTCCTTCGTTCTCTAAATACTACTACTCAGACTTTTTAAGACTCCATGGCTTCAAAATACCTCTGTAAAACACCACTACTTTTCTTGAAGCACCCATTTTTTATGCTGAGCTTTGGGGTTCACTTTTTCCAAGAAAAAACGATAAGCACTTAGGGGGTAGGGCACACAGACTATTGCACGTAAGCCATTCCAAAAGCAACTGGCTATATGTCCATGCTGATTGAAGTCCAGTAAAAGCATTGCATTTCCTCAGAACTGCTTGTTTAAATCAGGGTGCTTCAGTGTTTTACAGACTAACCACTACGCTAAAGGATCATGGCAATACTGATCAGATTTTCAGCTGTGATCCATAAAATGCTTTGTTACTGTGTCACTGGCTCTTCTTTCTTCACAGAAGCTGCTACATAGTCAAGCAAGTAGCTACTGCATCAAAAATGGGAGGGGAAAGATGAAGGAGATGAGTCCACAGCAAAAAGTAATGAGACAAGCAGAAATTCCCAAAAGGCTGGACTGAAAAGCTTCTTGTTGATTCTCCTCATATTTAATCAACAGAAATTAAAATGAGCAAATCTAAATTAGGTACTTTGTGGAAAAGAACAGTGAAATCGGCATTCACTGCACAGGAACTGACAAGAATGAATTAGTATTTTCTATGTATGTATTCTATCAGTGCAATTGTACAGCAATGATGATATATTACCTAAAAGACCAAAAGCAGATGACACATGCCTGTATCTTAAAAAGCATTTGCCCCAAAGCGTGGACCAAAAAAATGCATTCTAAATCTCAATTTAAGACAATCCAGTAGCGGTCAACACACGGTTTTCTATGACTGACAGTAGTAGAGATGCCTTTAATTAAAACATGACATACATGTCATAGTGTTCTATTTTTATTCCAGCCTACAAAGCCAGCAGTTAGTGTAGTAACTGCAAGTTTTACATGAAATCACAATTAAAGGTGAACTTACTATACATCCATTAAATATGCACCCATTAAAAGAAAAAACAACAGTGCTCATAGGACTGTTTAAGGCAAACAAATAAGATGGACATGGCCAAAACGGCATTTAAGGTTTCCAATTCTGAGTATGACGGACAATTATTCTCCTTAAATCCATCCAGTGGCCTTTCTGAGCGCAGAAGTTGCTTTGTCTACACTAAGAAGATGACTTGATAATAACACAGCTGTCATTAGCAAATTCCCTCCTGTCTCTTCATTAACAGTTTAGCTGCTGACATATTTTATCTCCTGAGGCGTATTCCATCACAGGAATATATGCTGGAAATGATCTCTTCTACAGCAGTAACTAATCATTGCAAGTTACAGAAACTGGTTACAGTTGGAAGTCTTTTTTTGTTTTCACACTATCAATCAGAAAGCAAGTTGCACAGAACCTATGCTTTGACAGGAAATTTATAGATGGAAGCAAGGGCATGGCTCTGCTGACTCAGGAGTTCACTATTTCTGCGGATAATCTTGACTACAGAAACTTCTATAAATACGTTCACAAGGCCTAAACCACTTAACATCAAAGAAGCATTTCTGCCTACTGTTTAAACACATTATCCTTTACTACCCAAAAGACCAGATACTCAGAGGAAGCCAGAACCCAGGTTTACACATATGAAGCCAGATTAAGTTGACTCCCCCTGGAAAGAACTGTCACTCCAGAAGTAGCTGGCAGGACAGTTTGCCCGGAAGAGGGAGCAGCTGATCTATACATTCAGTGCATCCTCATGTTTCCACACAGTTCAGTCTTTGTTCTATGGAACAGCAATACTTGAGGGACCCTAATAATACTAATAACTTACAGCATACAAAAAGCCAAGAGCTAAAGTTTACCAAAATGCTCACACAAACTTACTCTAGCAGATAAACAGATGACCCACAGATCCCTAGTTCAGTTAGCTCCTTTTTTACAAATCAGGACATTCAGGTATGCAGAGGCAAGTGGCTTGGGCTGGTTTCTGTAAGCAGGTAGTCTGCATGACAGGATTGCCTATCATTTTTTCCATGGTTAACACTTAGCTTTCTAAAAGCTGAAAAAGATAGCCAGGCTCTTCTTTATGCAAGTCCTAGGCAATGAAAGCTTCCTTTTAACATTGTACTGTCAATATCTGAACATGCCGAGAAGAACGCATGGACTATGAAAACCTAAAACTTACTGTGGGTGTTAGGAGTTGACATTTTTCTGATGCTTAAAAATAACTTGCTATCTAGCAAGGAATGTTAAGCAAGCGTATCTTCTAGAGTTACAAGTGAAAAAAAACCCTCCTACTCATGTATTACAAAATATTGTTCAGCATTTTGTCTCTTTGAAAAAAGTGTTTCCTCCCAAACTATATATAAAAATATTTGAGACAAGAACTTTAAAAGATATGTATCATGAAAAGGATAAAATAGTTGTTCAGAACAAGGATGCTAAAAACAACGGAAGAGGGAGGTCACACATCTTCCATTGAAAGTTCACAAAAACGATGAAGTGGAAAAACTGCTTTTTACTTTACCTTAAGATGAGCTCATCTCTAGGTAAAACCTTAAAATCTGCTTCGCTAAGGCGAACCTAGGGAGCAAAAGGAAAAGCACAACTTATCAAGCTGTCCTGATCACCTAGGGGCAGGGGGAAGTCACAAGTATTTTTAAACATACCTTCTTTGGGAGAGGTTCTTCATTCGTCATTGTGAACTCTGAAGGGGGAGAAAAAAAAAAGCTTTATTTAGTGTAGTTACTAGTGTACATGAAATACTGACAAAGTCAGAAACGTGCACTTCTAGCCATATTTTTTTAATTTGCAATATTAGACTACTGAAATATTGGTTCTACACAATGCAGAGCCAGAGTACAAAACAACACTATGACAAGTTTGCTGCTGTAATCTAGATAAAAAGTCAACAGATGCATTTTTTCCTAAAAGGTAATCACAACTTTCTTTAGATGTCAAAAAAAAACCTATTAGTAATCAATGCTTCCTATTTAATTAGGCAAACCCATCCAACTTTGTCCATATCTGTTTAGGTCATACTGTCATTTCTGATGTGCCTACATCTATTTAACATTACATTTAACAAGGCAGAAAATAATCAGGGTCTGAGGAAAGCAATTTATACTACTACTTCAGTATCTCTTTGGAATAAAAGTAAATCAGTTGTGAACATTATTATGAATGTTTGGGTTCTATCAAAACAACATGTTCTTCCAAGTACTTATTCTCTTAAGATTCTGATAAACAGCAAGTATTACACAGTTATTTCAAAACCCTCATTAATGATTTTAGGAAAAGATGTCAAATAAATGGCTTGGATACACCATCAAACTCAATTCCTCTTGTGTGTATGTAGCACAATAGGATTGCATTGTGCTAGGTTAAATAGTCACACTTCCTTGGGTTACAGGACATGCTTCCTTACCTCAAGACAATAATACGTATTTTCTACAACTATGTTTATATAAAAAAAAAAATCAGTCCACAAATATTATAAGCATACAAATGACAACAAACGCAAGGTTTGCTAGAGGCATGCACCTATGCAATATGCTTTCCAACAGAGAAGCTGCATATAATGTTAAGATTTGACAAGCTTGTAAAGCTGCTGTGACGCACATGTAGCAGGAAAAGGATGTCTCAACTCTTTGGTTGTGAACACTTAGATCCACAAAAAAGTGCTCTTCAGCAGCAAAAAAAATATTTTATTTTCTCAAAAAGACTTTTACAGACTACCTTATTGTATTCTCACAACACCACCCAAGGAATTAATTTAACTTTTCCAAATCTTAAGACAATCAAATCCTAAAATTGCTCATCAATAAGACAAACACATGCCAAATGAACTAAAGGCTCTTCAACCTACAGTACGCACTGACAAATACACCGCACTCTACCAAACAAGGCCCTGGTATTTAAAAAAAAAAAAAAAAAAAAAAAAAAAA
>Ga0065711_1033125_pt1 | contig 26061 bp, 15 predicted proteins | sample Hoacrofraction12_FD_59098 | JGI IMG/M metagenome (GOLD analysis project Ga0065711, IMG submission 59098) | Hoatzin crop microbial communities from Cojedes, Venezuela - Epithelial fraction 12 v2 (version 2) | ecosystem: Host-associated > Birds > Digestive system > Esophagus > Crop | place... | reverse complement strand
CATTGCCCCTTGTCCTGTCGCTGGGCACTACTGAAAAGAGCTTGGCCCCATCCTCCTGACACCCACCCTTCAGATATTTGTAAGTATATATTAGGTCCCCTCTCAGCCTTCTCTTCAGGCTAAACAAGTTCCAGTTTCTTCCGGACAGTTTTTAATTCTGTGATAAGTTGGTTGCATTGCTGATTTTGTTTCCCCTCATTGAGTGCATCTCCACAATAAATGCTATACACCTATTAAACATACTTTTGTTAGCGCACGTGTGGACAGGTGTGTTTGTGTAATTAGACTGCAGTTTTGACCCCTGTGTACAGAGCTCCTTGGTGTTCTCACGGCATGGTGCGTGACACCCTGTGGTAGGGGTTCCTCCCATTAATAAGCAAAAGATGATCAGAAGTAAGGTACAGTTATGGAAAGAGCGGAGGAAATCCATAGGCTTAGTTAGTTGGTAACAACTAGATGCTTTAATGATGATTGAAGTGGTTTTGGGAAATGTTTGCTTTTATTATTATTTAATTTAAATCATTAATCTGCTAATGTGGCTACTTTTAAAATGGGACCCTCCGTAGACTTTCCAAGATTTGTTTACTTACAGCAGTGTGACTTTGTAGGGTACCACCTGTGGAATTTGTGCTTTGTGAGGCTTCTCAGGGGAACATGGGGCAACTATTACTGTATGTGTCATTAGAGTACTTGGGAGCCCAAGTCAACAGCACTCGAGGTCTGCAAACAGGGAGGAGAAGGGTGGTATGGCCTCCGAGAGCATACAGCAGTCTGAAAAGCTGAAATTGCCTCCGGTGCAAAGAACAGGCTCTGCTCATACAGTATGTATGCAATTTGTGCAGTAGTTGTGTATTACTGCAGCTTCTGTCTGAAAGTTCAAGGACTTACTATCATGTAGACCACCTTTTTTTAAAACTCAGTTTAGCTGCAACTCAGAGTGAAGATTCTAGTTGGCGTTTAAAATAGTTCAAATGTTACTTAAACTCTTTGATGAGTTGGGACAGAAGACACTTTATGAAATGTTTAACAATTTACTCTTTCAACTGAGGTGTGAAAGCTTGTACTCCAGTTTGCTAGCCTCTCAGGAAAACAAATAAGCAGGTTTTGTATTTCTGACATTAAATTTTGTAGAAGAAAATATTTACATTTTCTTTATCCAGAACAAGGAAGCAAAAGAGCTTTTGCTGTCCATATAATCGATTCATTTTTAATTCTGATCCAAGCTGACTAAATCCAGTTACTTCAATGAAAATAACTTTCATGATCAGTTTAATTTCTGCTAGAATGCTGATTTTTTTCTTTTTTGAAGTAAACAATAGAATACATGGAAACAAAGAAAAACGCTGAGAAGAGATGCTGTAAGGTCATTTCAACTTTATCGATTCAGCTTTGATATGCAGTCTGGAGCACATGATTTTGGTTTACCTGAATTACATATAACACATTTTGGGTGTTTTGGCTTTTAATTCTAGAAAAATCCTGTATTTGTCTTGCAACACTCCCAAATATTTGGTTGGATTAAAAAAAAAAATCCACAGTGTTTTATTGGTCTTAAAACAAGTCGGACACAAAAAGTTGGAGAGAAAGCTTCATGTTTTTCTATGATTCTGTGCTATAGTTGCATTTTGTTAATATTGAGAATCATTTTTATTAAAACAGGAACAAATTGCATAAGTGTAGTTACATGTTTTCAGTCTATAAAGTTTTAGACTTAAGAATATAATTTATAAGTCATTTGATTTAGAATTTAATGTGGTAGGTCTGCCAAATTGTATACTTCATCAAATGACCAAGTTTCAGAGCTTTAAGCAGAAGAATGGCACTTGGAATCTGTCCAGTTCTCTGTATTGTACTGAGTAAAGAATGCAGGGTAATTGTATTCAAAATATCTCCACAAAACAGCAGTGTTTCTCAAACTTAAAGCTGATAAATACTGTTCTAACACCCTAGCCATTTTCTGTACTCTCACATCCACGGCTGGGCATTTGGCTCTGGGAGGCCTTGGTGGGAATCTCCTGGAATCTTCTGCTTGTCAGTTATGCAAACACTGAGGTTCTTGCTGAGTTGGAAGATTATTTGTTAATAAGCATTTGCATTGCTGCAGGATTTTTGTCTAAAGAGCTTTCCTTCCATTGCATTTTTAAGGGTGTTATTAACTGACAGAACTAGAGATGTGAATTATCATCGTGAACCCTCCTCATGTAATGTTCTGTGAATTTAGAACTGCAGTTTAAAGAAGATTAGTTTTTAATTGCTCTTTTGCAGAGAGCATTCCTTTGCTAGAACACCCTTTTTATCATACATCATGATTTTTTTTTTTTTAAGCATCCCTTTTAAATACACCTGTGTGCCTGCTGCTCCTTGTTTCAACTCTGGTGTTACAGATGTATGTCCTCCTGTGGTGAGCACTTTTGTTCTTAGACTTGTCCTTTCTCTTTGTGGGTTTCAAATAACAACTGAAAATTTTGCAAAAAATTAGAAATTCCTCAGAAGTGTATACCTGGGAACTTTATTCACTAGCCAAATCAAATTTCCAAGCCAAAAAAAAAAGTGAATTCGATCTGAGGAGGCAGAGGTGACTCATTCGGTGGGAGGGTGGCCAGGTCTCCGTGCAGGGAGGCTGCAGGGCGCTCAGCTGCCTGTCCTCACCCTCCTTCACCCACTGCTGTGGCCCTAACGCAGCCGCAGCTGAGGTGTCCTTACGTCAGTGAACCTGTAGTTCCATGATCCCATGAAGGGGCCTTGCTTTGAAGAAAGATACTTCAGCATCAGTCTCTAATTAAATGCTTTTTCATTTTTCCTTCTTAAACTTCAATACAGAAATAACCTTTCTCTTATTTTCTCTCTGTTTAAATACAGAATGCTATAGTGGACCCAGCTCTCGTGTACTTGCTTATTTCTATCACCTGGTCCACCCAGCACAGTCGCTTGCCAAGGAGAAAGGCAGCAGTTAAGGAGACAAATGTGCATTAGGTTTTCTTATTAAGAAAAATAAAAGATCTTTCCTGTAGCTAGAGAAAGGAAAAAGTGGTCTAAAGAAGCACAGTACAGGCTGCAGAGGTAATGCCAGGGTCACAGTTATTTAAGCAGAGCCACAGCATTCTTGCTGAAACCGTCGTTGAATACGTCGCTGATTTTAGTGCAAAGTTGTAGGCTGTTTTTTTACATATTAAATGTATGTTTAATAGCACATCTTGCAGGATATACTGTGCTTCTGCAGATGCAGATCCAAGTCAAAAGTTAAAATAATTATTGAAACCAGCATATAAAGTGCCTGTATCTTTTTTGCATTATAGTAGTGCAGTAACCTGGTGGGCCCGTGGTCACTGGACGAAATGTAGCTCTCTGAAATGTCCTGGGCAGGAAACCAGACTCCAAACTCCGTGCTGAAGTATAGCCTGAGACCTAGTGTATAGAGAGAATAACAGCGATAGCCTTGGGTTGATGTGGATGTGGGATGCGCGATGATGAAAGGAGTAAATGTACACTTCACTCTTGTACTCCACCATGTCTGAGAGCTGGGTGTTGGAGGTGGGCCTGGCAGGAGCACTGCTCATCTCCACGAGGCACATCTGTGCCAGCTCTTGGTCACCTACAGCACCATCCGCAGAGAAGTGGAAACGAAGGGGGCAGCGGGCAGTACCGCTCAGAGGGTGTTTGAGCACCACCGCTCGAGGCAACACCAGGCAGCCAGGGCCAAAAGGATTCAGAGATTACTGCTGGGCTGTAAAGTTCAATGGACGCCTTCATACCTCCAGCGTGACTGTGAAAGACATATACACTACATTCATTGTGTAGGCTGCTTGCCTGAATATATCTGTTCTAATCCTGACACTAGACAGTCTGTAGTGGTTCCAAGTGTTTAAATGTAAAACTGTTGGAAAAAATAGGTTTACTTATTTTAGCAGTGCTGACCGTATCAGCTAAGCAGGCCTTGTTCCCATTCTAATAACTTATGGTTTTATTAAGCCTCTTTCATGGGAAAATGCCTAGACTTACCACTAAACCCAAGTGACTGAGAGTATCTATGATACCACTGTGTGTGCTATACTTAGTACTTTAAGGACTTGAAAGGAAAACTAACACTTTCTTTTCTTTCATCAGGCTGACTTTGATGGTGCTGCAGAAGATGTAAAAAAATTAAAAACAAGACCAACTGATGAAGAACTGAAGGAACTATATGGATTCTACAAACAGGCTACTGTTGGAGATATTAATATTGGTATTCCTATTCCTATATATACTTCACATTTACTCCCATATCTTGATGAAATCAAAATGGTAATCAAAGGTATGCATTTATTTTGGCAGAATGTCCAGGAATGCTAGATTTGAAAGGCAAAGCCAAATGGGAGGCATGGAACCTGAAAAAAGGTGTAACACCAATTAATTTCACATCATGTAGTCATGTTTATAAGATGAAAAATGAGGAAAGATAATGACTCCTGCTTTTCTTTGCAGGTTTATCAAAGGAGGATGCCATGAATGCCTATATCTCTAAAGCAAAAGCAATGGTAGAAAAATACGGGATCTAGAATACTCAAAACAATTCCCGCTAATAACTAACTCTTCAGTAGCTAATGAACTAACTCTGTTGAGAAAAATGAAATACTAGTCCTTATTGTGTAGTCTGACAGTAGAATCTTTTAAGCATAAGCTGATTTACTCTAAAGGGTATTTACATACATAGTCTATTTTTAGATTGTATCTTATTCTAAATAAATTTGAACCTAATAAATTGATCTTTCTGTAAGAATTGTGGACTTTTGTGGGTATTAAATTATATTTAGCATTTTTACAGGAGCACACAAACAGAGAAGCTCTGAAAGTAAAATAACATAGCTGTCATTTTTTGTAAATGAGGTTATGGAATGAAGTGAAGGGTTTGTGCACATGCAAGATGAGAAGGGGGAAAGATGGAAACTTTTTTATTTTTAAAACACAAAGCCAATGTTTATTTTCAAAAAAATCAGAAAAACTCCCCCTTTTAAAGGATTACAATAAAGATCTTGAGGAACAGTACAACTCTTAGGCATAACTACATGCAATTGTACAGAAAGAATGAAGTGCTGTGGACTAATCTTACACCTTCTGCCATTAAAACAGAGAGAAATACTCATGGACCAGCATTTTCTATACATCTTGTTATGTGGTTTGTCAAGAAAATTTCATTAGAGGGTTCCAACAGATAAAAGTGACCTCCAGGAAGCTTGTAAAAGGAAGTATCTCCACTTGTTAGATCATGCCAGGCTGAAAAAGATATTTAAAGTGTCAGAGAGATGTCAACTATTGTGGTCATTTTACATAACTATTTCAAAGTTATTATTTAATAATTATTTTAAATAATTCATACATTGGTACTGTTCTGTTGATTTGTTTCATTTAAGAAGGAGATAAAAGACTCTAGAAAACTCTTCATTAACTGATTTGATGCAACAGTAAACTGAGTAAGTATAAGAGGAAAACCATTTAAGCAAAGTACCATCTAAGTCATGTGGTTTATCTTCAGACCCTTCAAAGCAGGTGATATCACAAGACAAGGGGATATACCTTTCTTCCTTCTCAAATCTGTGAACAGAAGAAGTAGTAAAAAAACTTTCCGTAAGGTACCTATATTTGGGGTTTGCTTCCACACAGAAAATAGCTTTTTCTTTCTCCTTCAAAACATAACAAACTTCAGGAATTAGACTGTGCAGAACATCAGGAGAAGAAATTACTGTATCTGTAAGATTCTTAGCTCCTTACCCTACTGCAATCAGGTCTAGAATTTTAAAGAAATAATGACCCAAGAGTTAGGAAAAAAAGAGCTTCAACCTGCAATAAAAAATCTCACATACAATAAATGATTATGTTGTCTGCTTATGTTCAAGTTCTAACATTTCAGGTCCTTGTCAGCGTCAGGTTCCTACGGCCAAAATGGGTCCCACATCTGAGACTGTCCTTGTCTTTGCCAGGGTAAGAAACCTTGACCACTCAGCTGCGTGAGCTGTTGTGGGACGTCCAGCGGGGACAGCAGTCAGGGCAGGAGCAGCCGGTCGCTCTCTGGATGCCTAGAATATAGGGCTGCTTCGCTTCTGGCTAGGCGAGGGGGCCTGGGGTCACGAGGCTGAATGCAGCGGTCCTGAAGCATGACCAGTTGAGCTTATTACCCTCAGAAAACAACAAAAGATGCGAGAATATTCCTTTTAGTGGGAAGTGATCGTGCCCCTGTACTCGGCACTGGTGAGGCTGCTCCTCGAGTACTGTGTTCAGTTTTGGGCCCCTCTACAAGAAAGACATTGAGGTGCTGGAGCAGGTCCAAAGCAGAGCAACGAGGCTGGTGAAGAGTCTACAGCACAAATCTTAGGAGGAGCAGCTGAGGGAACTGGGATTGATTAGTTCGGAGAAGAGGAGGCTGAGGGAAGACCTTACCACTCTCTACAACTACCTGAAAGGAGGTTGTAGTGAGGCAGGTGTTGGTCTCTTCTCCCAGGTAACCAGCGATAGGATGAGAGGCAATGGCCTCAAGCTGCATCAGGGGAGGTTTAGATTGGATTGTAGGAAAAATTTCTTCACTGAAAGAGTTATGAAGTATTGGAACAGGCTGCCCAGGAAAGTGGTGGAGTCACCATCCCTGGAGATGTTCAAAAAACGTGTAGATGTGGCAGTTCAGGACATGGTTTAGCAGGCATGGTGGTGTTGGGTTGATGGTTGGACTTGATGATCTTAGAGGTCTTTTCCAACCTTTATGATTCTATGACATGTTCGCTACTCTAATGATAGGTTGCTACAGTAAGCAGTGTTTTCATCTAGGGCTTAAATACTAGAATATAAATGGAAAAACACACAAAGGAGAAAACTGTGTTTACTGTTTCTTATTCTTTTTATAACAGAAAAGAGAACAAATTACAGAGAAAGAAAAAAGAAAACCTGAAATGATCAGACAGAAGAAAAACTGTAAAATACAAAAATAAATATAATACAAAATTGTAAAACTTACGAAACTGTCTGAAGAACTCTGACATCTTCTCTGAAAGTAAGTATCAGGTGTTTCTTAATATCTTCATTTTGCAGATGCTCAGAAGGAGTTCCTCCTAAAATTTGTATATATGTAAGAATGTCTTCATCATCTGCATCATCTATGGGTACTTTTTTCGTGAGAAGAAATGCTTCAGACTGTCAGCACCAGACAAAACAGAGCAGGTGTTGTATATAATATACTTTAAATAATATTTTCATTAAGAATTGCTTTAGTAAGAAAGTACAATGATTCTCTGTCTCCAAAATAGAATAGTTTAACATCCACAGAGAATACTTCTTGGAAAGGGTTAGTAGACTGCTTTTGCTGAAAAGACAGATTATGAGTGAGCCAAGTACCCTCAAGGTCTGAAACTTCCACAGACAAATAACCATTAATTTAATTTTGTTCAAAGTTTGACTCTTACTATTGAAATACAACTAATAATTGATTTAAGAGAAAGACAAGCCTAGCAGTGGACACAAATCTGATTAATTTAGGACTGGAGAAACCAACTGATTATGGAAATTTGCAGGGATAATAATGGCTTCCATGAAGTGCTAGCTCGTACTCAGGATTGCCAAGAAGCCCCAGAAACAGAACAGAAATAGCAAATGATGACTGAGGACAGGAAGGCTGGGGAAAAGCAACCTGACTGTTGTTTTCCTGAGAAAGACTAGCAGAACCACCAGAACCTCAAAAGGAATGAAGGACAGTTTAAAAAGGCAACAAAGAATGAGGAGGGAAAGAAAGAAGCGGACAAACGTATTGAGGGCTGGTGCAGGAGGTTTGTGAAAAACTAGGTTAAGACAGTTATTTCGCATGTTACAGAGTAGGGAGTAGCACTTCATATTTTGTTTTGATTACTTTTTAGTATTAAGCCAAAGACCATAGTAGATAATACAGTATTCAAAAAAGGTAGCATTAGCTTAAGAAGACTGTTTTCCCTAGGCTAAGCTTAGCAGCAGTGCATATTCTGTAACGTGAGATTCTCCGTCTGCCTCAGAATTAATTTCCTCTAAGAAAACTGAATATTTTTCTGCATGCATTCAGAAGCAATGTTTGTTTTGTAGTAAAGCCACTCTGCATACCATAATGTAAAATGTTATTTTTACTCTTGGTAGCGAATACACTGTTTTGTTTCGTACTATTAATGATTCGGTAACTTACGTTTGGGGCATGTGCCCCTGATACAAAAAGATGGATCGGCTCTAGTCCATACTTTTCTTTCAAGTGTAACGCAACTGCTAAACTAATATAAGATCCAAAACTGCAGTGAAAAGAGAAATTAAAGCAAAGTAAGGAAAAACAGATGTAAAAACTGGAAAATGTAAACCTAATTTGAATTTCAGTGCTAACAAGCTATCTTGAACAGTTACTAAAACCACGTATGACATGTAAATTATAGTGATATTAGCTAGTTGACATGAAGTGTATTCCTATACAGTCTAGTTTTACAAATCAGACCTTTTTTTAATCTTTCTTTTAGTAGTCTCCTGAATTTGCAGTAAGAACAGTTATTTTGAATACTTGGGACTAAGTGATCTTCAAAATCTATGTGTTTTATGAATGGTTCACCCCCTGCATTCATATAGAGTAAGCACTGACACAAATATTAACAATAAATATGATTATAATTTATCAGTGTAAAAAAACCCAAATCACAACACTGCCATTTTTAGAAGACATTGTGCCTGAAATAAGTAAATAACCAGAGTCTTTGAGATCTATAGCATGTTTTAGGATGACCTGACAGAGGATGTTTGCAGAAGTGTATTTTCCTAAAGTTTTTGCAAATAAAGGCAAGTAACTATCTACTTCTACAGTTCAGAGATAAAGCTCCTTCACCAGGGTATCTAAAAATGTATTTTTACCTGTGACCAAAAAATGCAAATGGTTTTTCTTGCAGTTCTTCTAACAAAGCACTTGTAACTTCATTAACTATGGTTGTCATGTCTTTTGCAAAAGGCTCCTTAAGACGAGATTCTCTGCCAGGAAGCCTTACAGAGGACACTGCGGAAGAGGTAGAGGAAAGGAGAGAAAAGAATTATAGTTATTTCAAATAGAAACAGTAAAAATAATTTTAGTTAAGTTTTTTGCAGAATATATAGATTTTTTAAATTAATCCTTCTTACAGCTGATACAGTGTATTTGCTATTGCTACTACTGTCTTGTAAACCTGTGAGCGATTAGGTTTTCATCCCTTCCTTTGCTCAGAAATGTTGCCTCTCCAATTGATCCGATTCATAAATGCCTTGGGTCAGAAATCCACAAGGTCCTGATCTCAGCTGAGGTTTCAAAGCAATTTTATTACTATTAGTATTAATAACAACCACAAATTCATTAATTTCAATAATAGTAAGTTTGAGGCTTGTGTAAAATATATCCTTTCAAGGGCAGCCTTAGAAAGTTAAACTAGATAGAATCGTACAGTCCCTGTTTTCTTCTTTGCAGGCTCTTCAGCACTGCACATAGTAAAACGTGTGATCATAGTATAGATTGATGGCAATTTATATTTGTGTGGAAGAACAGATTACATGCTTTTATTATATTCCTTTCAAAACTGGGGATTTTCCTCTACTGTTTAGAGAAATTAAGGAATGAATAGATCAGAAGAAAATGTTGATTTTTCTAAATCTCTTTGACATTATGCACACTGCCAAACTTTTACTGAAGGGGTCAGATGCAAAGTATTTTAGAAGAGAGAGAATAAACCATTACCTAATACCATAGATAGCAGTACAGAAATGTTTGCATCTTCTGTGCTTCCTTTCTGCACAAAACATGTCTGAAAGAGCATGCTGCACCCTGATTTTATTCATCTGTGTCTGCAGTTGCTCCTAGGCCATTTCCGTAGTAACTTTGTTAGAAGTAGTTCCAGTGGACAATAGCTTTTTTTTTTTTGCCTTTTTTTTTTAATTTCAAGGAAAATTTGATATGACTTGCGCAACTGTTTACAGAAAGCATACAAGCATTTAGAGGACTGGTACAATTGCAATGGCAATGCTCTCTATAAATATTAAATTATTTTTTTCCTTTGTGGAAGGTCTGGAAAATGGCCTTGGTTCCTCCTCAAATAGTTCAGCAATGGATCTTTTTAGTGCTGATATAGCCTGATAGCAATGAGAATTACTTCACACTGCAACTAAATGTCATTTCACTGTTATAAATCTATAGTTTAAGCTTCACTTTTGATACAAGGAGTGCAAAACCATGCAAACACTCTGGATAATGGAAATAGATTCTATGAAGTCTCTCAACATTAAAAATGGTTCATATCTTCACTGTTAACCTTGCTGATGCTTTTTTTTAACATATTAACCATATATCAGTGTACAGCTGTTTCTGAACCGTACCAGTAGATTCTGAAGCAGTCAAGCATACTATAGTCTTGTGAAATTTAGCTCTGACGATGTAACTTTTTAACCTAGTCAAATACAATTTGATCCACAGTGGTACAGAAACATAGTAAACTCAGTACTCTAATGGAAATGCTAATTCCTAGTGGATCCTTTCTGGATAAGATCCATTGGAAAAAGATTGGAGTGCTCTCTAGAACATTATGTTCCATTCAAAAAATTTGGCTGCTGTGTATTTCAGACTTGCTTAAGTTCTGCTTTAACTACACAAATGACTCACCTTCAATTGAGCTGCTGAAGAGTTTGCCCCATTTAGAAAGTTGAGAAGTTCCACCTCCAGCCCACGGAAAGCAAATCAGCCTACAGAGAGCATCTGGCCTTTTGTATAGACAAGAAACCACCTTCTCCATTCCTAAAAAAACCCAAGAAAACAACACAGCATTCTAGAACAACACTCTTCAGGTATAGGAAAATTAAGAGTGAATCAAGTCTAACTGAAACAATGGGCTGCAATATTTTCTGTCATCAGAACTGCTCGTGCTACAACAACAATCTGTTAGGTACGAGATAACCTTTGTGCAACAGTGGGAACCAGTTCTGCTTTTACAAATGGTGATGGAATAGTATTTGGCAATACCCACTCCTATTTGAGTCACTGGCCACAAAGAACAAGCAGCAAAATAAATCAATATGGGAGTTGAGGACGACCATTTAAAAATACAGGCTTTTAGAAAATACACCAAAAATATAAAGTTCATCTAAGGATCTAGAAAACATAAGGACCACCTAGTTCAGTATTCTCTCTACTACAGTGGTAAAATGGATGTCTAGGGAACAGCTGGATGCAGCTTCTTTGTATATAGGAAATATATATGAATTTCCCTTTCATGTCTTTATCCACTTATCAAATTAAAACAGTTGGCATCTACGACACCCTCTTGCAATGAGTTGCACAGCTCTGTTGCATACAGAGTGATCTCCTTTTTTGTTTTTAATCCAACTCCTACAACTTCATTTGATGCCCACGGGTTAGTATGGTAAAGAAAGTAAGTGGTGCCTCTCTCAGGATTTGCCACTGAGCGTTTCTGAGATCTTCCGTCATGTCATCTCTGCCCTCAGTCAGCTCTTGTTCCTGAATGAAAAGGCCTGGCTTGTGTAGGTGTCCCTCATATGGAAGTGCTTCCATACTCATGACCATCATCATTGCCCATCTCTGGGCTTTTTCTAATTTTGTTATATTCTTTTTGAGACAGCAGAGTAACCAAAGCCAGATTCAGCTTTATCACAGCAGCTTTAGTATTTTTGTTTGCTGCCTGACAGAAGTAACAGCTGAAGGAAGATTTGTAACTACTCCTTCCTTCTTGCTGAGAAGGAAAAACAGCATCAAAGATGCCAACTGCATTGTCTTTAGCATCAGATGCTGTCTTTACTCTCTGAAGAAAAAGGAAATTCTCTACCATTTTTCTTCTTCTTTCCTGATTTTCTTGTCCTTTCAGTCTTGCTGATTAGATTTGTGGACATAAGCACTGAGATGACACCCTACTACTGACAGCATATCAGGCTGTGTCCTATCAAAAGAACCTGGGAACACCACGTGCAACAGGAAATACCTAGTAAAGACAAACTAATTAGAAGCAAGAGTGATACAGAATTAAAAAAAAATGTTTTCTGCAACCATTGAAATAAACTCACACGTTCGTTTTAAAAACACTGAAAAAAAAGTAATTAGGGCATAACAAGCAGCAAAATTCCACTTCCAAAATGCTGCAAAACATTATGGGTATTATTTCTTGCTTTGAATATAGCTCAGTACATGCAAGGGCTGATTCATCATAAAATACACCTACATGCCTACATGCTTTTACCTGCACAAAAAGTTTGAGAATTGCAGCCAGATCAGAATAGGCAGCAATTTACACCTGCTTTAAAACTATGTAATGCAAGCAAGACAGAAGAAAAGCTACTCAGATGTTGCTGTGGTAATTTCGTGATTTTCACATATGTTTAAACTGGAAAGTTTGCCGACATTTGTTAAGAATAACTTCAAAGAAACTGTAAGAAGAGCAAGCCAAAAAAACATGTATCAAAAATCACTGGGCAGACAATGTGAGCTTAAAAATAGCTGAAAGATAGTGGAACCAGTGCTGCAGAAGACATAATTGCTCTGGTAGATTCATTTAGCTTCTGTACCATTCGTCCCATTTACACAGTCACTTTTTCCACAAAAAGACACAAAACCTCCAAACATTTCTGAAACCAATGTTTTAACTTGACAGTCAAATAAGGAAAGAAAAATCTTTTATCAAACTGATTCCAAAGGTGATACAAAAATTTCAGGCATGAGAAAGCACATTTAGCCAAAGCCCTTAAATTATTTAAAGATACATTACTGGTCACTGAGAAACTTTCACACTACTCATACAGGCTTATCCCATCACCGTCCAGCTTACGTTAGATGCAAATACCTGAACAGTCGGGAAGACCACCAGTGCTAGGGAATGACAGCCCAAGGACGGATCCACTTCTCAGCGCTGCCCCGCAAGGAGCCAAAATCAGGATTTGTGTGTACCAGCAGACAGGGGAGCAAAGCCAGCCTTGCAGGAGAGGAGGGGATGTGCATCCAGGTGGCACAGCGCCTGCTTTTAAATCTTTTCTAGGGTTAAGGGGAGGAGCTCACACCACGGCAAAAGGCAGGGGACTGAGGCACACAGCATCCCCAAAGGGAGACAGAAGCATCATGTGTTAGATGTGACACACAGCGTTTGGCAGCAATACAAGGAAGGCGCGCCGCAGTGATCCCAGTGATTTGAAAAGCACAGGTTAACGTGCCAACAGCAGTGCAGAAGTTGTAGCAGTTCTAATACATGGAGGCCCACAACCTCAGTGAAGAAAAAGCCTGCATAAAGTAACCAAGAAGAGCCAGCCTTTTGTAAGAATGATACTCAAAAGTACAGTGCTCACACCTCTGCTGGACAGTTTTGTAGGGGTCTGAAAATGTTAATGTAGAAGACCATTACCTGATTTGAATAAAACACTCCTTTTGGTTAGTAGGCCAGTTGTAACTTCTACAAGCTGGAAGACAGAGCGGTGCATGGACAACACACTGTGGTGACATACGATGGTTTTATATTAGCTACCATGTTATGCTCCTGGTCACCACATGCTATCCGCAACCTAAAAACACCAGTGTGTTCTGTAACTGCATTTGTCATACTGGAAGACTGGCTTTTTTTTGCTTTCTCTTTTTAGTGTTACTCTACCAAAATGATCAGTAACAATAATAACAAAGTAAAAATATTCAAAAGCAGTGACCAAAACTAAGGAACCTGAGTGCCAAAATGGGTTCTGATGCTTAACTTGAGACACACAAGCTGGACTACTTTGTGGGTTTCACTTTATTCTTCATTCTTCTAAATTTCTCTTCAGCATTTTGAGGAAACTAAAAAATCTGTGGTGTGAAGAGAAGGGCTTGCCTGTTGACCTAGCCAGTCAGTAAACAGCAGTCCTTTCCTGAACGAGGTCTGCAGTCTTCTACTCACTTCTGATTTCTGCTTTCCCAGGGAACCCTAAACCAACCCTTTTGACTGCAGCAGTTTCCATGGGAAGGCATGGGCTTTGCAGTGAACACTGGTCACAGGCCCTGCAGCTGCCACTTCCAAATGGCAAAAGTGGAAACTGTTGCTAAGGCTCCTTTCACAGTACTTTTATGTTGTAATTATTATCAAGTAAGATGAGGCACACCTATGTTTGGAAGGTGCACAGTTTTAAAGCAGCTTATATTGGCTAGTCCTGACATGTACTGTTATGCTCAACACTGCTTGTCCATGTGATGTATCTGCTCTCAGAGATACTGGATTATAAGGTACAATTTATAACAAAGCACGTAATATTCTGTATTTATTCCTACCTCAAATTGTGCCAACTGTAAAATCTGACACCCAGTGTTAATATTATGAAAACCAGATGTTGTAAACATTCGGCCCACTAATAATGTTTGCAAAAGTAATAAACTACTACTGGTAACAATTATTTCCTAACTAAGGCTGAAAATAAAATAGGTTAAGAATAAGATTTTGAAAGCATAGCATTAATCAAATAGCATGATATTTCCTTAAAGATACTGAAATCATAAATTGCGTTGGTTGGGGCTTTTTGCCTTCTAAATTTTTTCTTGGTATCAAAGAACTAGAAATTTATTGGTTTTCATATGAAAAATTAATATTTTCACAAATTAAGTAGTTCCAGGAGATGCCACTCTCAACCAAAATTATGTCTGCTTTTTCCAGGGCTGAAGGTAAAAGAGGGCTCTACAGAACTAACTTTGCCAACACTGTAATAGTATAAAATAGACTAGACTAGACTAGAATGTTTCTGTTGGAAGGGACCAACAATGACCATCCAAGTCCAACTGCCTGACCAGTTCAGGGCTGACCAAGTTAAAGCATGGTATTCAGGGCATTGTCCAAATGCCTCTTAAACACTGACAGGCCTGGAGCATCAACCACCCCCCTAGGAAGCCTGTTCCAGTGTTTGACCACCCTCTCGGTAAAGAAAGGCTTCTTAATGTCCAGTGTAAACCTCCCCTGGTGCAGCTTTGAACCATTCCCACATGCCTATGCCTGGATCCCAGGGAGAAGAGCTCAGCACCTCCCTCTCTGCTTCCTCTCCTCAGGAAGCTGCAGAGAGCAATGAGGTCATCCCTCAGCCTGCTCTTCTCCAAACCGGACAACCCCAAAGTGCTTAGCTGCTCCTCACAGGACATGCCTTCCAGCCCTTTTACCAGCTCCCTTGCCCTCCTCTGGATGCATTCAAGGGCCTTCACATCCTTCTTCAATTGTGGGGCCCAGAACTGCACACAGTATTCAGGGTGAGGCTGCACCAACACTGAATGGTCACTTCTTGGGACCGTCTGGTTGTGCTGTGTTTGATGCACCCCAGGATGTGGTTTGCTGGCTTCCAGGGCACACTGCTGGCTCCTGTTGAGCCTGCTGCCAACCAACACCCCCAGACCGCTTTCTGCAGGGCTGCTCTCCAGCCACTCCTCTCCCAATTTATACTTGTGCCCAGCGTTACTCCATCCTAGGTGCAGAATGTGGCATTTTGACTTGTTAAATTTCATCCCAGTAATCACAGCCCAATGCTCTAATACATCTGCAAGGCCTCTTGTCCCTCAAGAGAGTCAACAGCACCTCCCAGTTTGGTATCATCAGCAAACTTGCTAATGGTGCATTCCACTCCTGCATCCAGATTGTTCAGAAATATATTGAACAGAACTGGACCTGGAATTGAGCCCTGAGGAACACCACTGGTGACCAGCTGCCAGGCAGATGTAGCCCAGTTCACTAAAACCCTTTGAGCTCTGCCCTTCAGCCAGTTCTTCACCCAGTGTACCATGAACCTGCTCATCTCACAATTGGACAACTTGTCCAGAAGGATGCTGTGAAGGACAGTATCCAAAGCCTTACTAAAATCCAAAAAAACTACATCCACTGCCTTTCCTTCATCATCTAGGTGGGTGACCTTACCATAGAAGGAGATAGAATCATAGAATCATAGGTTGGAAAAGACCTCTAAGATCATCAAGTCCAACCGTCAACCCGACACCACCATGCCTACTAAACCATATCCCGAAGTGCCACATCTACACGTTTTTTTAACACCTCCAGGGATCGTGACTCCACCACCTCCCTGGGAAGCCTGTTCCAATGCCTGACCACTCTTTCAGGAAAGAAATTTTTCCGAATATATAATCTAAACCTCCCCTGACACAACTTAAGGCCATTTCCTCTTGTCTTGTTACTTGGGAGAAGAGACCAACACCCGCCTCACTACAACCTCCTTTCAGATAGTTGTAGAGAGCAATAAGGTCCCCTCTCAGCCTCCTCTTCTCCAGATTAAACAGCCCCAGTTGCCTCAGCCGCTCCTCCTAAGACTTGTTCTCTAGACCCCTCACCAGCTTTGTTGCCCTTCTCTGGACACACTCCAGCACCTCAATGTCCTTCTTGTAGTGAGGGGCCCAAAACTAAACACAGTACTCCAGGTGCAGCCTCACCAGTGCCGAGTACAGGGGCACGATCTCCTCCCTACTCCTGCTGACACACTAGTCCTGACAGAAAACCAGGATGCCGTTGGCCTTCTTGGCCACCTGGGCACACTGCTGACTCATGTTCAGCCAGCTGTTGACCAACACCCCAAGACCCTTTTCTGCCAGGCATCTTTCCAGCCACTCTTCCCCAAGCCTGTAGCATTGCATGGGGTTGTTGTGACCCAAGTGCAGGACCCGGCACTTGGCCTTGTTGAACCTCATACAGTTGGCCTTGGCCCATCGATCCAGCCTGTCCAGATCCCTATGCAGAACCTTCCTACCCTCAAGCAGGTTGACACTCCCACCCAACTTGGTGTCATCTGCAAACTTACTGAGGGAGCACTCAATCCCCTCATCCAGATCATTGATAAAGATGTTAAACAAGTCTAGGAGGGCATCTTTCCTAGTTGGCTCACTGAGTATAACAAGAAGTTATCATCTCCTACAAACTTCAAGAATTTCCAAGACCTACTCATCATAGCAGAATGATATTTCCAGTTGATGTCTGGGAAGTTGAAATCTCCCATAAGGACAAAGGCTGCTGATCCTGAAATTTCTCCCCATTGCCTATAGAATAACTCATCAGTACTTACATCCTAGCTGGGTGATTGGTACTAGACACCCACTAGAACATCTCCTTTGTTTTCCATCCCCCTAATCCTCACCCAGAGGCTCTCAACCACATCATCACTAACTGTAAGGGCTGTGCAATCAAACCTGTACCTTACATATAGTGCAACACCTTCACCTCGCATGCTTGGACAGCCTGTAGCCTGCCATCCCAGCACGTCAGTCATGGGACTCATTCCACCAAGTCTCACTGATGCAAATGCTCTGGGAGCTAAGCAACACTTCCAGTTCACCCTGTTTATTTCTCATACTGCATGTATTGGTGTACAAGCATTTCAGATATGCTCCTGAGTCCTCCGTGCTCCCAGGAGCAGTGTAAATGTTCCCACTTGCCACCCTCAGATGATGCCATGCTAACCCTTGGCTTACCTGTTGCAATCCTGTTGTTATCCTCTTCCCCACGTCGATTCTAGTTCAAAGCTCTCTTGATCAGTCCTGCCACTTGCCCCCAAAGACACGTTTCCCCCTTGGGACAGGTAGATCCCATCAGGCCTCAGCATACCTTGTCTCCCAAAGGCTCTTCCACGGTTTAAAAACCCAAAGTTTTGGCATAGGCACCAGTCCTGGAGCCAAGTATTGATATCTGAGGCTTGCCTGTTTCTTCCAAAGTCTCCCCTCATCACTGGGAGGATTGAGGAAAACACTACCTGCGCTCCCAAATTTTTTAGCTTTCCTCCCAGAGCTCTGAAATCTCTTTTGATTGACCTCATACTTTTTCTTGTGACATCATTTGTACCCCTGTGAAAGAGCAGGAATTGATAGTAGTCTGAAGGTTCTACTAGGCTCTTCAGTCTTGTGGTAATGTCCTAATTCAGGCCCCAAGGAGGCAGCAAACTTCCCTGAAAAGAGAGTCTGGTCTGCAAATGGGTGCTTCTGTTCTGCACAGGAGGGAATCACCAGTGACCATCGCTCACCACTGTTTCTTCTCGGTGGTGGTCTTAACACAGGCTTTGTTGCGAGTGGTTGGTCTCTCTGACCTTGGCAAGGCTGCTTGTGCAGGTTCGTCCTCTACCTCATTATGCACTTCATCTGTTGTACCCAGGGCCTCGTACCTGTTCTGTAGAGGTATCTTAAAGGGCAACTAAGAAGGCAGGGAGGGATTTCTCTTACCACTCCATGCTGTAACCTTCTTCGATCCCTCCTTGTCCCTTGTGATGCTGCCTTCCTCCTGGTACAAAGCAGATCATGGACCTGCCTATGTAGTGGCCATGCTGAGTTGGCTTCCATGCATCACAGACGGCAGAGTATGGCTCCACTGATCAATCTCCCCCTCAGACTCTCAAACAGTCCTCAGAAGTTCCTCATCCTCAAAGATTTTTTAGCTGCTGCTTTATGGCAATTTCCAGATCCTTTTGGACCACAATACTAATACAAAAGGACCTAATGCTAAGTCAGGAAATCTCCTCATTCTCTAAAAACTGAAGCTTATCTTCTATCTATGGATGGTAACTGACAACATCTGCTATGCTATAAGCAGTGTGCACACTGAAATGCATGAAGTAAACTGTCACTTATAGCAATCTGCGAGATTAAAAGTTGGTGAAACACAGGATAACTAGTAAGTCTGATTCTTTCAGAAATGATAATTAATGCAAGAGTCATTTTTTATCCCGTAGTTATTAATACTGGCAACCCACTGATGTAATTCTTGTTTAAGAATAAAAACACTGTTGGGGCAGTTGCAATTCACTAACAGTGATTTAATGATGTGACTCATTTTGAGCAGTAAAATGGGCACATACAGATCCCTGAAGTAAAGCAACAAAGAAGCATGTGTTTCTCAGTTGCACACTTAAGACTTACAGAACTAAGTTGTATATGTTGCTTAACAAAGTTTCACTTTTAATATTGACAGTTATGAAACACATTGGATTATATGTACTGTGAGCAGTTTAATTTGTTTTCTCTGCTGCCAGTCATTATTTATTGCCAATAATTATTTATTAACAAATCTGCACCATTTTTAGCACCTTTACTGCAACTATACTTTATTTCCTAGTCACTCAACTTCAAAGGATAAAAGTAAGGATACACTTAAATCTTTCTCTTAAAAATCACCACTAGCTGCTTATGTGGAGAGGCATACAATTAAGCAGTTCTCATGCCATCCAAAGGAAAGCAGTAGTAAGCCTCCTCTCTAAGACAGTATCAAGACAGAGACAGTCTTAAATGAATCAAAAATAGCCTCCACACCAATTCGTTATTACTTATAAGTATGGCCTCAGAGAATTATATGCAAGTAATAAAATATGAGTCACGCAGATGAAACACGGAGGGCAAAGCAGAATTTTCAGAAAGGAAGACTTCACAGATGCATTAGCAGGATCTCCTGGAGAGATATGGAAAGATGAGTGACACTAGACAGAGTATTGAAGAGATCTCACCTGAAATTCTGCCTACAGCATTGGTCAGGCTCTTCAAGAAAGGTGAGTTCAAACTGAATCAGATGCAGAGCATGGCTAGAAAAGAGAGCTTATGAAAGAGAACAAATTACTTCCTACAAATGCACTGGAAGACAAAGGTGTGGGAAGTGAGGACATTCCAAGTAATGGTTACAGATTGTCCATGAATTAACCATGGCTAAAAATAAGATTTTTAACCTCTGGACCCATCAGATTCTGGAACAACTTTCCAGAAAAGTTACCTGGTTTTCCTTGGGATGCTGTAATCAGTAGGAAAGTGAGTTGATTGTCAACCATGACTAGATCACGAGAGCAAATGTGCTGAGGGGCCTTGTGCTAAGACCTGTGGGTATTTTTCTTTGGTATCTTGATACCTTTCTCTTTGTTAAAGGGTTGAGTTCATTCAGTTGTTACCATCATTACCAGCTGCCGTCAGTAGTTATTGCTCCATGGCAATGGAGCAATTTTCCCAGCATCATAAATACACCTCATCTTCCCACTTGCCTTCCAGGTCTCATAGTCCTAAAGAAAACCATGGGACCAAAGGAGAATTCGATAACACATCTTTACACAAGTTAATGAGCAGCCTGTGCTGTAGGCATGAATTCACTGATAGACGGATATAACAAGATGGCCATAAAGCAAAGTCTGATCCTTCATGTCATCTTTGACCCATACTTGATACTTTCTTGGAACAATGGGTAGACACCCCCTCCTCAAAAAGGCAAAACCAGGGATTGTAAACTTTGCCTGATGTATTGGTGGGTCCAAAAATTGTATTGGTGGGTCCACAAATTGTTCCTCTGCTGAAGCATTTGGAAAAAGGAAATGGATTACGTATCAAGGCTCATCACAGAGTGTCCAGAGGGATATCCAGTGGGCAATCACAGTGGTTAGGATGCTTATGAAGTCCGAAGCTAGCAGAAGTAGTAAGGCAGCTATTTCTGCAATAGTGGTCACAAATTAAATCTAACTGTGTCACAAAATCTGTGGGGAAGGGAAGTATGGGGAGCAGAGAAGCTGCGTGGTCCAGAGAGTAACCTAAGACAAAGCTGTAACTGAGATGCAGATTTGTTGTCAGCTTTGTTTGATCTTGCTGACGATGAGAACAATCCTGCCCTTCGCAGCTTCCTGGAGCATAAATTTCTACCCCTGATCTTTTTGTCAACACTCGCAACTACAAAGCTATGTAGTAACAGCACATTGCTTATCAAGCTGAAAACTAATACTTATCCTCCAGGTTAGTTTTCACCTACATCAGTCAGCTGATCCCATACAGTATCATCCTCCTCCTGTTGATAAGGAAAGGAGCCTTCCACCTTTTTGCAAGCTTTGAGTCACTTAAACCAGCCGGAAAGGTGCATGCTGAGCCCCAAGGTCTGGATGTAAAAGACACATCTGTGCTAACCTAATGGAGCAATTCGGCCTTAAGAATAATTTTACAACTCTTACTGAAACAAAAAACCTGCAGAGACTGTCTTGCTGGTTTGAAAGACACATTCAGCTGATCTAATTTTCATTCAGAAAAAAAACACATATAAGCCACACATAAGAAAGAATTATTGAATAAATAAACTTCTTTGGCATATGTTCAGCTGAATTTGGATTTATTTGAAATCTAAGCATGTCTGGTTAGGGATATGTCTCTTTTTTTTCTTCTTTTTTACAAGACTGCAGTTCTAAAAAAAAAAAGATTATTTCTAAATTGCCTTTATCTTTCCACTACTTCCATCTATTGGCCTTATACCTAAGATCTGACTTAGACTCTATTACAATGAAGGATAGATAAGAATTCCTCTGCATAATTAAGATTTTCCCGGATTGTAAAGTTTTCAAGAGAAACAAGCTTTTATTTTACTACCTATAAATTTTAGGTTAGATATATGATCTGGTGAAGCAATGGTAATGGCAGACAAAATCTGCTTTAGAGTGTTCACAGTCAAAAAGAATGTTTCTTTGTTGAACTATTGGCAAAAAAGTGGCTCAGTGTGAGAAACAAAACTCCACTGAACTTTGTTTTAAGAAAATATTACCTGGGGGAGTGCATATTCTTTTATTTTCTTCATATTTAGAATAAGCTGAAAATAAAATTCTAGTTCTATAGAGAGCTGTATAAAAGATTAAAAGAGCAATCAGATAAATCACAGAATAATTTCAGTTGAAAGGGACCTCTAAATATCACATAGTCCAAGCCCTGCCTCATTGAGTTTTGACTGTCTCCAAGGATGGAGACTCCACAACCTCCCCAGACAACCTTGTTCCAGTGTTTGACCATGCGCACGGTGAGGATATTTTTCTGTCTAATCCCTTGTTGCTCCTTGTATCTGAAAGTCTTTTGTCTTTTTGCTGAGTACCTCCAAGAAGAGTCTGGCTCTACCTATCCTCTTCAAACTCTTCCATTAGGTAGGTGAAGACATTAATAAAATCCTCATTTAGCACTCTCCTCTTAAGACAAAACCATTTCTGTCAGCCTCTACTTGTACACCACCCACTCCAGTCACAATCACAGGGGCTCCTGCCACACTCACTTCAGTATTTCAACATCCTTCTAGTACAGCGGAATCCAAAATGGACACAGTTGTGGTGTATGTTAAGGGAGAAGTCGCTGCCCAAGCATTCACACACCATTCAAGGAGTCGCACACACACCACACGAGACTTTAAGACTCTGCAGAGAACGTAAAGTCAAAGGTAAAGAAACACTGAGTGCTTGCAGCACAGGGCTGTTTTGATATTTCCCAAATGAAAATATATTCTATAGCGCACAGTCCAGAAATCTATGAAACGAGTCTTTGTGAACTGCAGGAGTGTGGTATTTGCCTGTGGGCAGTCCAGGACCAGACAGACTTCTCAGATATCTAGGCACTTGTAAATCTTACATACTAGACACATCCCATTCACCCATCCATGGGTTAACAGCTTGCCTGCAGATTCTAGAAGCCAGGCAAAAAGCAACCCTATCCTCTGACGGCTGTCTACTCACTGAATTTAGATTTAAGGTAGTGCATTCACCAGCCCAGCAATGAGCGCAGACGTGGACTAGGGAGCCTGGGAGTCAAAAGATCCACTTCACTGGTAGGTGCAGAGTCTGCTGTCACAGCCACTGGATTGCTCACAGCCAGGCAGGCATCTGAGACACCCAGCTGGGAACGTGGAAGCCTAAACAAGTCACGGCATCCACAATTTAGTATCTGCAAACCTGTAATAACAGAGCTGGCAGGTGGTAGGACAGCTAGGCAACGTCATTCTCTACTGATTTTATCTTCACGACAGAAAGGGGGTTTGTGCAGCCTGTGGATACCAGGATGTCAGTGTCCTAAACATTGTGATCCAGCTGGAATTTCATATTTCTGCAGCTGCATCAGAACCTTACACATTACCACATCACACACATGCTTGTTCACATTCGTCATTCACATCATCATTAATAAAAGTAAAAAAATATGTATTTTCCAAGGTAGGTACTTGGGCTTTTTGGAAAGTAATAGGGTCACAAAAAGAGGTTGTCCAGTTAGAGAGAGAGCACATCTATAACATGCATTTTAAGATTCATTACAGGTTTTTTAGGACTATGGACTCATATCCCTAAAAGTTTTCCTACTCAGCGAAAAGCAGTGGTATGATCTTGCATTTAGGAGACAGAAAAATGAGTAAACCACAGGAAAAAAACTCTGTAGGAAACCATGTCTTAGTGGCTCCTGAGTTCAGGAAACTACTGGCCTTTGCTTCTTGAAAAATAAAGACTAAATTAATCTTTCATCATTATACGTAAACGCTGTAAAGTAATGGAGAAAAGTATGGAGTATACTCAACCTTTTTCTCCATTGGTCGTATTTTTCCCAGCAACGTATTCCTCATGGCGACATTTTTAGTAGATTATACACTAAATAGGTTAATGTCATTGCTAACATCTAAAAGCTGCTGCTGAAAAAAAACTATATATGTCTTTACCAACTGAAATTCTGTTCTCCAGAAATACCCATCCCTTTACTTAGACTTGAAAAAAATGTAGGAAAGAACATTTTTCTACGGAAGCAGAAACAGTCCTTTGTGGAAGACTTGCAGATGAAGTGCTCACAACATCACCAACACAAAATCTTTGAAATAAATGTTAAAGCCACACAACACGCATTCCCAGTTTCACTACCTGGACCTGCCAGGGTGTTGAAACTGCAAATATAAAGACCATGTGGATGATTCGAAGGTGAACATGGAAAGATGCAACATAGCCTCCCCTCCTTTCTTACTGTTTCTGCTGTCAGCTGAGTTCTGCTATGGCACAGCTGCATAATATTTGCTCAGATTTTTGTGGAAATTGTTAAACTGAGAGAAAGAGCTATGAGGAAGTCCATAGAGCAGAGCCGCGAAATGTAAGAAAGGTGGAGCTGAGATAAAGGTAAAGACTGCTGAGATGGGGCCAGGCAGCAGCTCAAGGATCAAGAGGAAGGACATCAAAGTGGAAAGATTATAATATCTCAAGAGAAAAAAATTAGGTGGAAGATTGCAACATCAAGCACCTGCCACAGGGAGTAGTGAAAGCTGACCCTTTTCCATCTGACTAGCAAAGATTCTATAGCTGGTTAACATACTAATACTGATTTAGTAGATCATTAATCCTGTCTTTTCTGCCTGTTAACCACAAAGTAACTGCTTTACATATAACTGCACATAGAAAAAGGTGACTGAACAAAGTGGCCCAGGGAAGGAGAGACCATGAGACAGGTAATGGGAAACCATTCTGGCAGCAAAGGCATGTAGCAACAAGAACGCAACCAGAAGGTACCACCGCTGCAGACGGGAAGAGGAAAGAAGTCAAGGAATAAAGCCCTGTTTGCATAAGCTGTGAGTGATAACGCAGTTACAGCAACACTGACGTTTTGCTCTGAGCATGGCAGTTATGCCATAGAAAATATTTTAAAACTGATGCCAAGGCCACGAAGAAAGTGGAGAAAGGAGACAAGGTGGTCCCTGTTATGCCATCTTCTGTCCTTAATCTTCCTGCTCTAAAAATGTACAGATTTAGACAGTAATCTTTATTTTTAGGAACAGCAAAAGAGTAGGATTAAGTAGCAATTCAGCAGATGAACAGTTTATTTTATCTACTTTGCTTTCACAGCACCTATGCTAGGTGTGCTCCTATGCAAGTACTATAGTGACGAACAAGGCAAAAAAAACCCACCTTCCTATTTCTACCTCTACAGTCTGAACAGGGTATTAGAACGTCTTGATATCTAAGATGTGTGGAAGGAAAACTTTTGGCTAGGGCCCAACTTAGATAATGTCATAGCAATTCCCATAGCTACAACTAAAGACTTTACAGCAACATTTGAAAAAAAAACTTGCCATTTGTGACACAGAATATGAAATAGTAGTCTTTCTTATTTCCCAATTACCAATGCTTCAGTGGCAAGAATAACCAAGAGACTGAGGATTTCAAGTTTGATAGTGTTTTCTATCACATGCTGACTTTGCTACGCTCAAAGCTGGACTCATAGCTGTGAACTGAAACCTGCAGTAAACCTTAAATCCGCTTAGAAATAGCAACTGTTACTACAAATCCCTTGTTAAAATGCTTTTTTATTTTTTTAAAGGATCATATTATACCTTTGTTCCTTTACACAGGCTACTAATTAGATTTTTAGCTGAAGATGTGATTGCCCTTGATTTTAATCTCTGAGCTGCCTTTGGACCTACCTGGGAATCAGTGAGAAGGATCAAGCAAACATTTAGTATTAAAATACAATGTCTGACAGGAACTTTTGATGAAAGGGAGGGCCACAGGGATGTGAAGTCTACAGTCCCCACAAGGGAAGAAACAGTGAGCCATAGGAGGCTGCCGTCCTCATGTGGCCTATAGTAGCAAAGATATCTGGAGCTTCATACGGATGGAAGCGAGTGATAGGGACTGCAAACTGATGAGGGTTATACAGGGCTTCTGTAGAGGTCCTGAGTCTCTGCCTGGAGGCAGTGATGGTAGGCATCAGGCTACATCCTCAGCCCGGTCCAAACCTTCTACCTCATGTAGAGACTCTTGCACGATGCAGACAGCCATCAGGGCAGCAGACGGAGGTACATGTCAGGCTATGTCACATCCAGCTGCTTTTACTTACTGTCTCAGCTGCCAGTCTTTTGTCAGGGGCTCCTCAGAGCAGCCAGGTCCCCCAGTGGCACCGTGAGAGGGGGAAACCTCTGGGCTGAGCCATAGCTCCCCGCTGCACATCGCCCGCCTACGCCAAAGCACAGTGACGGCGAGCGTCTCTGGAAGCAGACACTTCATGAACCACGGCAAGCGGGACTGGGCAGGCCTCACATTTCTTGCCCAGCAAAAGTGGTCCTTCACCACGCAGCGAAGCATCTGCTCCGGGACGTGATGACTGCTCCAGACCCCCCTCGGTCTCGCTGCTGGTGGTTTGAGCTCACCCCACTCCGGCCGGGCCGCAAGGCACGCCGCGCAGCCCCTCGCCCACCCGCCATTTTAACAAGGGGCACGGAAACCCACCGGTCTGGCCACAGAAACGTCCTCGCAGACTCCTGAGCTCTTCCCCCCCCCCAGAGCAGTGGGGCTGCTCACCCCGGGCCAGGTGCCCCC
>Ga0065711_1003858_pt1 | contig 26061 bp, 13 predicted proteins | sample Hoacrofraction12_FD_59098 | JGI IMG/M metagenome (GOLD analysis project Ga0065711, IMG submission 59098) | Hoatzin crop microbial communities from Cojedes, Venezuela - Epithelial fraction 12 v2 (version 2) | ecosystem: Host-associated > Birds > Digestive system > Esophagus > Crop | place... | reverse complement strand
CTGGAACAGGCTGCTCAGGGAGGTTGTGGAGTCTCCTTCTCTGGAGATATTCAAGACCCGCCTGGACAAGGTCCTGTGCAGCCTGCTGTAGGAGACTCTGCTTTGGCAGGGGGGTTGGACTACATGACCCACAGAGGTCCCTTCCAACCCCTGCTATTGTCTGATTCTGTGATTCTGTGACTGTTTGATCAGCAAATAATAAACCAGCCAGATACTACGGCAGTTAGCAATTGTCTCTTTTACTTTTCATATTATGGCTAAGTTCACGATAAGCTCATGGTATCAGCATGTACTAGTCACTCACCGTAACGAGCAAAACTTCCTATTATGCAGAAACAGATAACTGGACAAAGCCTCTATTCAGGCAGTGCCAGTAACAACTGTGGAACTTGTTTGCCTCACTCTTCATTCGTTTACCTGTAAACTCTGCTGCCTCTAACATCACACAGCTCTCAGGTAGACTCCAGAAGTACGTGACGCTACGGGGTTAATGGGCTCAGTTGCCAAGATTCAACAGCAAAGCAGAGATGGGTGTCAGATTTCTCCCGTACATCCGGAGCTGGGAAATAGAATCTGTGCAAATGAGAGAGAGATAAAACTTAACCAAGTACGTCCTTAATGTTACGAGCCTCATTCAAGACAATAATACCTTCATTTCGTAACTACGGGTTTTGCTTTACTTTAGCACCTGTTTATTAAATTCCCTGCTTCTCATATTCTGAAATGGAAATAAGCCAATTTTTGAAAGCAGTGGCAAAGGGGTTTTCGTCACTGAGGGGCTCTAGGTGTGGATGAAGACAAGTATGCTGATTACATAGCTCACACTTTCCCTTTGTATTTTTATGTGCTAATTGTACTGCTCTTTCCTGTTCTTGAATGTTATAGGTGCTTTGGAGATGTTTGATCCCAGTACTTCCAAATATTAGGCCCTGAAATGCTGCCACCTCTTTCAGTTTAAATTAACAAAACGTAAGAAAATATAATCTGTATCTGATAGGGAAATAGAAAAAACTTGATCTTTGTGTCTTTCAAAATTACACTGGACAACCCACTGGAAAAGGTTACAATGAACAGGAATAATTCTTTGCTGGCAGGGATATGGACCAGGCAAATGGATCAGTCTTTTCTGTATCCAGTTTCTATGATGGCAAGGCATGAACATTCTGACCAAGCAATTTACATTGATTTACAAGTATAATTTATAAATCTGTGGGTTCATACATCAGGATTTGGGATCAGCTTATATAATGCGTATAAACACATTTCCACTTTATTTGTTAATGTATTGCAAATAAGGATATAAATCTGACATGAACACAAGTTTACCTAATTTTATTCATTTAAAATGACAATCACTTCTGTACAAATGAGTAGCAGAGGACTACAGTGCAGGCTGTACTTTGTTCTTTAGCCCAGGGTTAAACTTGCAAACTAAATTTGAATCATTTACTTGTCTTCGGAGATACTTCCTCTTGACTTCTTTCTTACCCTAAGAAATACATGCATTCTGAGGGCCAGATCCTCAGCTATAATGTGACTAGAGCATCCTTCAGCTTAGTTCATCATCTTCTATGAAGTTATGCTAGTGTTCTACATTTGAGGAGTTGAGGTAAAATCTTCGTTCCAATTAAATCGAGAAGAGTTTTCCTATTGAATTCAAGGATTCAGGGATTTCATCCTTGGCCTTTCTATATATACACATTTTTTTAAGACTAAAGTGATATACAACAGCTCTGTATAACATGCATGTAGCAGATCCTTTTAAGGAAAGAGTAGAAAGCTCCTCAGACAGTGCACATCCTGTTTCTTTGAGAATAGTTTCTGAATGTTTATAAAACAAAATATAGGATGAGTTATGTCAAAGATTCATATAAATTTTCACCATTTATAAATATTTTGGACATATTTTGGACATAAATTAATAAAAAAATTAAAATTTCTTTAAGCCTATCAAGCCAGCCATAGTCTAGTTTTACATCAGCTACACATAGAAAACCTTTTTTATTTTAAGAGTCTTTCTTGTGTCTGTGATCATATTTTTGAACGAAGGGTTTCACATAAAACCAAAATGACAGTGGACATTTAACAGGAAAGGACTGAAGCAATAAATGTCCAGAGAGCAGCTGGATCCTGTTTCAGCCTGCATGAGCTATACCAAATAACTGACAGTCTTATTGCCTTGCCATTTTACACAAAACTACAGTAAAAAAGTGGTATCTTCTGGAAGCTATTCCATGTGGAATGTAACTCATATTCTGGGCAGTGCAATCCTTTATTTAAGCAGCAGATATTGGATCCATAGGTGTATATTTCGAGATACATGTATTTGTGGAAATTAAAGACAGAAAAATTACATGTAGGACCCAGCTCCACTTCAATCCATAACAGTTTTTCCATCTACTTCCACGGGAGTTGGCACAGGTCCCCTGGAGTGAAATCCTGGCTCCTTTTAGCAAAAGCTCTCCAGGACTGCTGTACTTACAGAGCATAAGCACAACACAGCCATGGAGACTGTTAAAAAGAAAGTGTGATGTATACCGAGTTTTTTATCAGGTAGTATTAACCCGAAGTTGCTTTTTAATGTACGAAATTTCTTCTTTAATACCTTGTATATTTAATCAATTTCATATCCATTTTCTAATCGCAATGTGCTTTTCTCTCCTCCCTCCTGCTCATATTTCTAAGGGTATAATGTAGTAAGACTAAGGATTTGATCCTGTATGACCAAACACGTGGAAGTCTTGCCTGAGATCAGGGCGTGTTTAAGACCTATAAACATTTACACAAGCTGGCACCGCCACAGATTTAAACAACCTCCCTCTCTCCCTAAATTCAACACCTGGCAGAATCAAAGCCAGCTGGAGAGAAACAGGCCCCACAGATTTTCACCTTTGTGCTTCTGCTTATATCTTATTACTTCTGCTAATTTTGCTGCAAAGCATAAAGTAAACTCTGCGTTCCAATGTAATATAAATGACATAATTTAATGTGACTAAGAGATATACAGATGGCATTGCATTTCCTCCGCAGTGTGGAGAGGTCAGACAGCAATTGGCTATAACACAAACTGAGCTAATACAGAGCTACAAGCTGCCAGGTCCTGGTCCCTCTCACTAACAGCCTATACTATGTGAAGTAATGGAGCATGCAGCAACTTTCTCAACTGTACTTGAGCAAGGCACGATGTTGGAAAATGTAAGTGCTCCAACTTAACAAATCTTCACATAAATACAAAATATTTGAAAAGATTTTCACGCTAAAGTTTCAGAAGGAACAATCTTTTTGTTAAGTGTGCTTAGATCTACAGCTCGTATATTATAGCAGTTCAGCCTTACCTTCTTTAGGAGAACTGCGAAAGTAAATCTTGAAATTAAAAATAAGCCAATTCTATTGCTCACTTTGACACACAAAAAATGTTAATAATTTATGATTATGGTTTCTCTAGTTTTTGTCTACTTTTAAGTGTCCAAAATATAACCAGTAACACTGTTACAAAATTATTTCATTTCTAGTTTACAATTCCCCCTTTAAATGCGATGCCAAGGAAAGCAGATTTAATAATTCTTCAATGCAAAAAGTCTACACAAACCAGACTATGACTCCATCTGCAAAGGATCCTGACTAGTTTGTTTCACTTCAGAAATGTAAAGAGAGGCTTCAAAGGTGCCCCATCCATGCAGCTAAGGGATCTTATACCTCATGACAAGCTGTCGAGCAAGGCAAGTCCAAGTAGAGGGAAGCAAGTGGGTCTGGCAATACAGATGACCAAACTGTACTGCTCTCCCTAGATCCTTAGCACTATAATGTGCCAGGATGTCCTTAGGAGATGCTACAAAATACAATAATAAACAAATACTTCCCGTAACAATATAATCAGCAGAGCAAGCCCCATCATTCCCAGGAAAGGTGCAAAGACATTTCCATTCCTACACATACAGGCAGCTAGATCATTAGATATTTGCAAACCAGCTGTTCAAATATAAAAAAAACCTCGGTTACCTATCTTCTATTGATTAATCATTAGTAATTGCTTTCTGATCAGTAAAATCCGCAAATACAAAAGCATGTAAAGAGTTAAACCATCCTCTACAGACACTGAGATCCAAGTATCCCTCTGAAGATCTGCTGGAAGACATCTGGCTTTGCAACTGTGAATGAGTCTCAATCCACATGAGATTAATTTCTGGATCCAATTTGGAAACAAATTGTCTCTCTAACATGCCTATAATTCAGCAGAAGACTTCCAAAGAGTACCTGCCCAATTGTAACAGCTCAGCTGAGATATGGTGATTTACAATGACACTGTAATGTCATCACATGCAGTTGCAGTCTCTGTTACAGTTCAGCCACCTGAACCCTATGGAAGCATGGGGTGGCAATCTGAACACTGTCGCAAATACTTGAATTTTTTGCACAAATCTTGGAACACTTATTACGTTTCTTAAATCTCCAGATCCCCAAATGAAAATATTAGAGAATATAAAATTTTATTTAGAAAACAATGGTATTTCTAGACCTGGTTGCCTCAGACAAAAGCTTAAAAGTTTGCACAAAACAGAATACAGTAAAGAGCATCCAGATTAATAATTTTAAAGGCAATCTAATGATTTCCTGAGTAAACATTGCTCCTTTGTAAACATTGACAAACACATACGATAACTACAAAGTTTTTTGAATAAACACCATCAAATACTTCCCTAATACTTACAAAACACGTTCTAGAGTTATGTGCAATTTATTCATGCCAGGAGTACTTTTCATGCTCCTTTTAAGAAAGAGAAGCCTTTCCGCATGATTTTCCTGACCCATCGTAGCTTAGATAGTTCCAACTCTGAGTAACAGTTGGAAACAAACATATATTTTCCAAGTCACTCAGGCAAGACGTGTGGGCAGTGTTGCACTCCTGAAGAGTGGGTGGCAGATGAGATTCACAAGCAGAACATATGCTGCTCTCTCTGAAAGCAATGCGTACCGCCTGCTTCAGTGTGCCAGACCAAAGTCCTTTTGGCACCTGCGCTATGAAACTTCGCGACGGCATTCACGAATGCCCTTCAAAGATACAGCTGTAACAAAGCAGCATCAACAGTTACACATCTATTATCAACCTAAGAGGGCCAGATCTTATCCTTGCCTTTCCTTAACCCTATTCACTGCACAAACTGTCAGTCAGTACAAAGTAAGTAGAAAATTTGGCATTTAGCTCTTTTTTTCCCTTCAAACTCTTTGGTCATTTTGTACAAGACATCAGGGCTCTGGCCCTTCCAGAGCTTCATTTTGCTACTGCGATGCCCTGGTGCAGCGGTTCTATCTTAAACCAGAAGCTACTCAAGCTAAATGCCAGTCTTCAATGTTTCAAATTTAGAATCTTTTTGAGGTGCTTGTTCTCAGAGTGTATTAGCTAGCTGCACTGCTTGATTAGCAATGCTCTTGCTGAGTGGTATATTTACTCCCTGGAGCACTTTATCATTTATCATACTTCTGTACATTCCACTCTTATCCCAATCACGGCAGCTTTCATGTAAAAAGTTTAAAAAAAAAAGAAAAAGAAAACAAGATTAATACCTGTTTATTATACCTTTAATACCACCTTTAATGCATACACACATGCGTCGAAGACAAACGTGTTCTGTAGCTTCTTTATGTTCGGCTTTTTAATTTTCTTCATGAGATTTATCTGAATGTAAATACTAGGCAGAGCTGTGAGAAAATATAAAGCAATATAGAAATCTGCATATCACTAGAGTGCCAAGAGGAACAATTGAAATTCAGGCCAACCATCTGGTCGAACACAATGCTCCATTTCAAAAGGTATCTCTTCGAGAATGCTGTTACTGAAGTATAATGTGATCTTGGGTCACAGTCATTCTGACATCCCTGTTGCAGAGGTTGCCTATGTACAGTTGGGTCAGATCTCTGGGATGTAATCTAACTCAGACAGACATTTTCTTTTAAGCTTTTGTCTTACAGAAACAATTGACACCATCTGTTTTCATAAGCAAGTGACTTAGCAGGCCTTCCATAGCAGGTATGGTCCTCAAGGGTGCAGATGGAAGTGAGAGGAACCAAATTTGTTCTATGTTACAAGGCACAGGAATCACAAAGCTACTTCAGCATCACAGAAGACAACTGAGGAGACGTACCTCTTCATACAAATGAGTATTTTAGAGGGTAGGTTGGAAAAAAGCAATAATACTAATTTTTCAGATATTCCCCTAACAAAAAGAAAACAACACTTTTATTATCTAGAGGAAGATTCTGTTTCACTGTCCCGAGTCCTTAAGAGAAAGTTTTAATTTTAATTTAGAAACTTCTCCTCAAGTAAGTTCTCAAGCTTACTTATTATTTCAAATCTGAACTTTCCAGGGTCATCTTTTCTTGTGCTCCAGGCCAGCAGGTTGTTGGAGTACTATAATAATGAATCATCCTTCATTTACAGCTATCTAATTATGTAAGTCATCAAGTTATATTTCAGATTTCTGACTTACTACAACCAATTTCAACACAAACTGTGTGTCTTGTTATCTAAAATAATGTTGTGACAAAGTATTTCATATATATATATATATATATAACAGAACAAGCACTCAGCAAATGGAAAGGAGATGGCTACAAAATAGCTATTTTAGGGCTGTGTTTTTTTAATTTCTGTGAAATGTAAAGGGCTAAACTAATCAAAGTACACCGAGAAAAACTTATCATAGACGGGAAGCCCTACGCTTAGGAGAGTTCACAGAGCCCATAAAACAGCAGTTCTGCGGTTGTAGCAATCACTACAATGTTCCAGCACAGCAACCATTGCCAAAGTGGTGCTTCGGAGTGAACTTGGCTAGAGCATTTACCCTTTTCTGGGTAATTCCAGCTGTTTCAAAAGTTGTGGAGGAACTTCATCAGAAAAGCTATTTTAAAAAGCGTTTAAGATGACAGTCACAAAGGTTCCTCTTCAAAGGCCTGCTGTTATACAAAAGGACAGCAAATGGCATACTAGGGTCATTTCACGGGCCCTCAAAATTACGTTCCGTATCATCAAAGGGCAGAAATCATCACAATTCCATGCAAAATCTATCACAGTGGGTACACCAGTTATGCCCCTTCAAGACAGTGGAAAATCATAACTAATATGTCTACTGAGATATGATCTGCACTATGGAAGAGATTGCATTTTCATTCCACTTCATCATCCTCTTCCTCTTTCTTCTAAATATTGTCATATCCTCTCCAGTCAGCTGCTCTCCAAAGTTTGCTTGGCTCATTTATTTTCCATTCTCCTAATCTTTCTTCCAGCCCTGAGGTCTACCTTGTGGTACAGTCTAGTGACTAAAAGTTAGGAGGAAATGACATAAAGACTCCCCCTAATGCTAGCTATTTCACCTTCAGAAGACATAGCCCCTATGGTTTCTTAAACTCGGAGGTTAAAGTCAAGGCACAGGTACAGGGAAGCCCGAGTGGTGGCTGAGTGAACTAGATGGTGCAGCACTGGATGATGAATACACGGGTGGGCAGTCAGCCCCATGACAACTTCCAAATGCTTTTGCTGGGTTCCCCAGCCTGCTACAGAACAGAAAGCACCAAAATGTGGATCTTGAGCCACACAAAGATGTTACTTAGAAATTAAAACACAACAACATACACCAGCTGACAGATTTTGGTTTTTTTCAGAATAGACTCAGACTTTCAAGTTCAGAATTCAATACATATATTAATGATATAATAGCTCATAAATTATTAATAATATATCCAGTAGATGATTAGTTGCTTTTAGGTAAGGTTATTCACAGTTATTTTTATACATGTACAAGATTGTTATGCCACATAAAACATACTGTTTTAGCAATTAGGTATCTTAATATTTCCATGTATAAACCAGACACTATGTGGCAGTATAATAGAAGGTAATGCAACAAGGTCACAAAATTATTTAGAAATTTCTACCTGGTTGGGAAAAAAGAAAGAATGACTATTTCTGCTCTCAGAAACATCTATCTTAAAGTCACTGCATCAAAACAAATAATCATCTTATATTTAAAAATGTTTTGATATTTTTCTAATAGCAAGGTCTCCCACTATTTAAATCTGTTAAATTCTGAGACATCAAATATAGTTCAAGAATTTGCATGATAATAGTTTGGTCAATGAAATGAGAGAAGGACTACAAGTCATACTAAAATGAGTATTGGAAGTGAATCTACTATGCAAAATTTGGTGTATCTGGGCTTGATCACTCCATATTCACAGTCACAGTGCTCCAGATTATTTAGAGCCATAATTTTGTTCTGTTTTGAAAAAAGCAGATAATCCTCATCTGGCTTCAGATTTAGAACATCCTCACAACAAAGCACAAGTAAGGAACCGAGGCAGAAAGGGTAACTGAGATCAACAGGAACCAAACATCAAAATACATCTGAAAATATGGGCCAGGGGGATGTGGCCCATAAATGCTTACGGGAATTTTCACAGTCAGCCCAGTAGCTGAACTGCCATTGCAGTGGCTATACTTGAACATTTAAAAATGTAGCCTTCACTGATTAGTCTCCATAGTAAAAGTAGTAGCAGAGCAGGGAACTAAACCTGAATGTCCAAAAGCCTATACACAAAAACCTGGACCTTACTTTTCTCCAAAAGAAGTATGAAACTTGGCTTTTGCCTGGTCTGCCTCTGATATATACTAATGACTCCAACAAAAAATCGATGGAAGTAGTTAAATTTGACAATGGTTCAATTTAAAATGATTGTTTGTTGTGGGAAATTTCAGTTCTGACTCTGAAGGGAAAGTAAAGAGGAGATGAAGCTTGGCAAGCTGACGGTTGCTGGCCCAAACAAATCTATGTTCACACACTGATGGTCCATGAATGCGGCCCTTGGACAACAGACACTGTTGAAACCTCTGAGGAAGATGCTGGGGAATTGATTTGAATGCCATAATGAGTATATCTGCCCAGTACCCTCAGCAGTTAAAAATAAAGTTAGAAGAAAGAGCAATCAAGAAACTTTAAAGATAATATAAGACAATGCTTTATGTTCAGTTTTGGTTTTGTCAGTTACAGAGTTGGAAAAAAAAAGAATACAATAGGACAAACTATGGTAGCTGAACAAAAAATAATCTTCCATTTAAACATCATTTCTCTTTGCCTCAGATATATTTCTTGTTCAAAATGATTTTCCCAATAATTCTGGCAAATCTTGATCTCTAGATTAGTAACAATGAGTATGTTACGCACACTCAAAATGAGAACTCAGAAGACACAGAGGCCAGATCTTTGATGAAAATGTTCATGTCACCAACTTTACAATTTGCTGTTCAAGAATATTTTCTATTATTTACCTATGTTTTGCTGTTTCCATGAAACTTCTGGTCAGCAAATGAATGGAGTCATGGGGATAGATATTGAATGCTAGCACAGACAAAGTGAAGATAAAAATTCTAATTAAAAAGTTGGGGAAGGATGACTAAGGTACCTAAAATGCACAGGATTACAATGCATAAATCAGCCTCTTCACTCTCCCTCCTCCCCTCAATACTTGGAAGGACTTTTAGGACAACTCGGAATGTAAGAACAATCGAAATGAATCAGATATAAAATACTGTTTTGCAGTCACACTCAGCTGTTGAAAATTACTGGCACAAGAATCAAGCATTATGGCTGCATTTAAAGCAATGTTTGACGATTTTATAGTTGCTAATAGTGCACTCAGAGCTTTTTCTCAATTTTCTTGACTCTATTTGTATGGTCTTTGTTCTGCATTAAGTTCGTATGGACCTAACAGAGTTGGCAAGATTTTCGCAGGTGGAACTGTTCAGATGAGGTCATTTGCTCAAGATGTTTCAAATTTTGCAGGAACAGATGATCTTATGAGATGATTCCATTACAGAGGTCAAAAGTGTTATGAGAAGGACAATAGGAAGTACCTTTCTTTCTTTCTTTGTCCCTAAAATGCCACGCAAAAAGTATGCAATAATGTGAAGGAAGCAAAGGCAGGGAAAAAATAAGCAGAAGAACATGTCTTCCCTTTTGTTTCTCCCCCTACCTCTTATGCTTGCTATATAATACTGCTGCAATTTCTCAATGGAAAGGCTTCACCTTTCTTTATAAATTGCTTTGGAATTCCGGTGGCATTAAAAAAATACACCAGGAGTGTGTAAAGGAGGGATCATATGGAACAGGGAGAGCTGCAACTCATGGGAAGGAGGTTCCATGTGTACACTGTGCTTTTCAGAGCATGACACAAAACTCGTTTTGATTTTGTGGATGAGTTAAAAACTGACTACTGTCAGCTCCCAGATCTGAGGTTTCCAGCACTACCTGCAGAGGGAAAAAGAAAACTTTTTGTGTCCAGGTTAATGAATCAATCAATTTGTGCATTACATATATGCGTAGAAATGAGGCAGAAGACATTTTATTTTCTTCTGAACGATCAAAGTGTTGGCCAATGTTATGGCCAGAGGCCAAACTAGACTGAAGATGGTTTGCTCCATTATGCCTACTGCTGTATTCTTATCTTGGAATGACAGCAATTACTGTATGTATTTTTAACTGTATTCTTCAATTATGGCAATAAATGGTTATTTAAATGTCATCAGTTTCAAATGACTCCACTGGAATATACAGCAGGGAAAAGTATCAAAGACAAAGAACTTTTAAATAAATCTCATCTCCCCACCTGCCATATGAAGCAATTTCTATGCCAGGTGGCAGATGTTTATGATGGTGCTTTAAACAAGTAAAAATTAAATGGATCTCAAAACTTAATTGTTTTTTAGTGTAAAGGGCTCTCAATTAAACTGAAATTTATTTTATTTTTTTGGTTAGAGATCCTATCAGAAATGACCTGAAAACCCAAAGCTCTTTAACACAAAAGAGATGATAGAGAGATCAGTCTCAAGCATCCAAAGAGAATCATCTTCCCTCAGTGTAATTTGATATATAATATCTCATAATCGGGCTATCATGACAGAGAACTCTTCATCCTTTCAATATAACAGTTAGATAGTACATGTAGAATTTTCTTGATGCATGACATTTTATACAGGATATAGATCAATCAGACATGTTTTTTCTCAGATTTTCTGCAAGAAATAAATTAGCAGTAGAACAGCATATTCAAAAATCCCTTTTGAAAACTGAGTACGTATCTGATTATCAATTTTACAAGTGAGCTTATAGTTTATATAATACTTAAGTCCTCTTCTAATTAGTATAATTTCTTATCTGAAGAACTGTAATTTCAACAAGAGAGTTTTCACTGAACATTATTCTTGCTGATGTTTCCTATATAAATATCATCTATGTCTTTTTTAGGGCATCTTAAATTTGTAAACATGTTGCTATGCTTGAAAGTGACCATTCACATTAAGCCTTTTATGAATCAATGCCATATCTTACATTGGTCTGTGTCTGCTCTACATCAGAAGCTGGTATAGAAATTATACGTAAATAGCATGTATTTTTGTTCCATATTAATTCCCCAGGATAACAACACTGCCTCAGCTGAAGGAATGACAAAGGATTTATGTGTTCTTCTTTTATTCATCCTCTGCATGAGTTTCTATAAAGTAGATGTGGGCCTGAGTAAGAACTTCACATAAACCATACCAATTGAATTGCTGAATGAGAAAGGAATTCCAAGAGCTGGAATGGTATGCATTCATTCATTTGAATCCTTGAGAAACAAGAAAAAAACAGTTTACCATCTCGGTGAGGATGTGGCAGATAGTGGCAGAAACCTGCAGAAAATAAATTTGTGAGAAGGCAGCAAAAATATCTTGAAGTACTTTTACACCTGTAGAGCAAGAGAAAATATTTGTGTTCTTCTAGCTGTGAAGAACTGGTTGAACTGTCCTAGACTAAAAAACAGCTCATATCAAAATTCGGGAGCATATTTCTAGAAAAGTGCTGTGTGTGCTCTTCACCGTAGGATGCCTGCACCCTTTAGAATGCCTGGTGTCACTGACCTGAAGGATTTGTCCTAGACTACAAAAGCTGATCTACTGCTAAATTTTAAGGAATAAGTCTACATTGCAAACACACTTTTGACAGTTCTGGATAGATATATGTCAGGCATTGCAACTGTGGAGTGGTTGTAAGACCACAAATTCTGCAGTACTGAGGTGCTGAAATGATAGTTTGTGTTCTGCAAGGGGTATTCCAGCCAAGAAGTATGTAAGGGTGGTTGGCAATCCAGTGCTTCTGCTCTCAATGCCACTGTGTAACATCGTGGCCAGAGTTGATGGCATTACCCCTTTTCAAAAGCATGTGAATCCTTTCACTAGGAGAGAGATCTATTGCTCCTGAAAAGTAATTCTATCTAAGAGCAGTGGTTTCCACCAGTGTCTAAACTAGGCCCAGTATACTGCTAGTGGCTTTCACTTCTTCATGAATGAGTTGCCAGTAGGATTGTCTGGGATAGTATGAAATGAATGGCTCCGTAGGCAGTAAAGAGGTATAAATGTAAAATTTCTGAACATAAAATGCTGTCATTATGGCTCTCCTACTGTCATTTTGACAAATACAAAGATGGCACTTTCCCAAATCCAAGTTTACTCAATTAAAACTATTCAATTAGCACAATACCACTACCAATCAAGTCAACCAATATTGGTTCATTGCTCATTTAAAACCTAGTATGGAGGGAGGGGAGACAGGCTGTCCTGTAGTCAGGGTTTCGAGGTACTACAGTAAGGATGATTGCAATGAGTTAAACTGATGACAAACAAGTAAGACAGCAGATATAATGAAAGCAGAGATAAAGCACAAAGGGATACATGAGAGATTTAGTCGAAGATATTTTTGTGTTTCCAGTCATGCCATACTTCAAATGGTCCAGTTCGTGCATCTTTCCAAAATTTTGAGTCACTGGAAAAAAACGTTTCACAAAATCCAGACAGGTTTATTATCCATCTTACTAACCACTTCTATGTTATTTCTACTGTATATTTTATGTAAGAACAAGCAGCCTCTCTGTGGTCACTGTTCTAATCTCTTCAGCAATGCTACAGATGTGCAGGAGACTTGGAGGGGGGAAGGGTGTTTAGGAGGTTGACCACTAAACTCCACTTGGAAATTCCAAATAGATATAAATTACAAACTCACTATGTGTCTGTGTTCTTGTCTGAGACATGACTTTTTGTCTGAAACCCAAAAATAGTGAACACATGTCACAGTAGAAAACTCTTTGGTGTCCAAGTTATTCCAATGCATCACAGTTGACTAATTGTAATTCCAGTTACATAGTTCCTCTGCTTATAATAAAGCAAATCTGTCACAGGAAAAAATAATCTTTCTTTCCCATAAAAAGACTCATAGTTAAAGCATATAAGATTATCATTATGCAAGCTCATTAGGTGTACACAAGCTATACTTTTCCCTGTACAACTGAAATTCATTGATAAAACAATGAAGTGAACTAACACCCCTCCTAAATAAAGTTTCACCAGTAGCACTGTATGTTAATGGAGCTATTTCATTGTTAATGTGACTGACTGCTTATTGATTCTTGCAGTAATCCAGCAAGGGCTTCAGAGTACAATTTAGTTTGGAGAGCTACGGGTCCAACATCTATGCTCAATTACAACTTTCAGAAGGGTAGATCAATAAAATTTAAATTGCTTATGGTAATCACAACTTCAAATCATTGCGATCAGCATAAGCAATCTGCTGACCCCAGCCAAGCTCCTAAATTGAAACTTGTAATGAGTGGTCATTTAGTTTGGGTCCATTCATATTATTTTGGAGGCAGGTGATGAACAATTAAAGATCAGTCAGCACCTTCCCTACCCAGCATTCCCATCTGAATTCCCAAAGTACTAATATGTAGTAACCCTAGGGTATAGGCCTTTGCACTTCTTTAATGGGTATTCTGTATGAATAAGCAATTATATTTTCTATTAAACAATTTCAGTGTAATTGAATTAGCAGTTATAATATTGCTCGGGCAAGCAGAAGCTTTCCTAGGGAAAAATTAAGTGATATTAGGTAATTCAAATTAATTTATAAGACTGAAAAATGTAACCATTAAACGGAATTGCTCACCCGCCCAAAAAAATTACAATTAATGAGCATATTGTTTCAATGCATAAGTTTCCTAACAATTTGTTTTTTGGTCATAATAGCTTTTTCCCAGTTCATTATAAAAACCTGTCTATTATAATGAAAATTTCATAGGCTGTTTTCTTTGACAAAGCGGGTTGCAAGTTTAAACAAAGATAGCCTGCAGATTACTTTCACGATAAGGAGTCACCTTAGAATTACATTTTAATAAATCATTGACAATAAATCTTCCGCGTTACAGCACTAGGGTTTAGAGAAGGAGGAAAAAAGGCAAATACAGAGAAAACGATCAATGAAAATCCCGTTCTGCCAATATGAGAATAGATTGACCAACTCTAATGCAAAGTTTGCAACACAAAAAAATAAAAGCTCAAAAAGCTTTACTTAAAAAAGATGCAAAGCAAACAGCAATAAAGTCTGTACACAGATGCAGATTTAATTAACATATTAATTTATTAATACTCACCTAACAGCTTTTTGCAAATGGTCCGTATTCAGAGAAGAAGTTGCTGAATATTTAAACAAGCTAACAGACACTGATTTGGGAATATTTTCATTAATCAAATGTCAAACACATGATTCTAGTTCATGAGATTACATATTATTCACAAGCACCTGAAAAAACTGATGAGCATTTCTATTTGAGATTCACAAAATGTTACATGGGTTTTAGCACAAACAGTGCTTTGCCTGAAGACTGTTTAAACTGGTTTAGTCATCCAACCGGAGAGGAATAGCAATTCCCATCTTTTTCCTTAGAACAAGAGGTCTTAAGGCCAGCAGCATCCAAGCTACACAAAACATCTCTTGCCATATTAACCAACCACGTAAAATACACCTTCGTTATGCCAGCTTTTGTGCAGCTATACAGACAAAAATTTCAGTGGCTGATATTTTGGCAAGGGTGGGGAGAAGAAACCTAACACAAACTCCCCAGTCAAAAGACTTCTGCATGTGTTACGCAACACTTGGATGGTGTTCTGGGACAAATCTGCTGAAAAATTCTTCTGATCACAGACAAAGTCTAATAATGTCCCTCACCAGCTTTCATAATCACAGTACCGTGAAAGTAAAAGGCAAAACCTAAAAGCGGTAAATTTGGAGTTCTTGGTTACGCAGAGTCCACAATAAAAACCACGCTGCTGCCTATGAGTCTGAGGGTTACTTACACTGGAGAGGGCTTCTCCCCTCTGCCTGGGCTGTCATTTTATACGTAATGTAATGCTTCTTAAGAATATCAATCTTCTTAAAAAGTATACTGATGTTTCATAGCTGCTGCTGTTTTGCAATACAAATGATATAATTACTTGTTTCTCGCTGGAGGGGGTCCAGTTCTTTTAGTTCATTTTTTAAGTGCAAATTTTATTAAGCATTTTATCCTAAAATGGCTACTGCAAAGAGGGCAGTATGATCTCAGAAAAAGATGGACAACACACCTCCGAAAACAAATACCAGGCAAGGAATGAAACCTGAATTAAAGCAGCATACCAAAATCTGAACTGATTACTTACTGAAATATGTTAACATGATGTAATGGTTAACTACTAAAGTCAGATGTACAGTAATATTCCATGAATCACAGCTAGCTAGCTAGCCCACAACGAACAAAGACATAATAAAGAGCTCTGTTCACCAAAAATCTCAAATTTTATAATAGCTCTGAAATGTTCTGTTTATATGGTAGAACAAATTTCTCCCCACCTACAGCTTCACATTTGTTACTGTGGACAGACTGTAAAGTTTGTTACAGTGGAGAGCAAAGCATTAACTCATTCCCATGAGTAACTGCTCATTCGTTTGAGCTCGCTAATGACACCCTACTCGTGAGCTGGAGACCACAACCACTCAGAAATTCCTGGCAGTGACTGAGCTTCAAATTAGATTGTCCTGACCCAAAAGCACAAGTCCTTACTATTTAACTTAAAGCAGATTCGCCAAGAGTTGTGCCCTGTGAGACATGACAAATGACTGAACAGTTCTGATTCCATCCATTAGAGGTCAGTGGTACTTGTAAGCTAGCCAACTCATTACAGAACTGCAGAAAGGGGATTAATTAGTGTCCTAGCTTAGCTTCAATTATGGAACAATCCATATTCAAATTGTCTGTTGAATATGGTGGCCACTACATGAGAATTCTGGAAATTTAAAGATGATGACAGCAATGCATTTAGGAAAAAAACAAGTGTAGTCCACTGACAATGCCAGTGTAGGGACTGAAGTCCATCCTGTGTCCTCACATAAATACTTTCAGGTCAGGAAGATGACTTTCAGGTCAACTCTGCTGGGAGAGGTAGGTTTATCCCTTTGTGGAGGAGAACTGGGACAGTGTTGCCCTCTTTGTTTCAGCACATGAGTGCTCTCTCTGCAGTCCTGGAAATGTTGAAAGGAGAAAGTCCTTTCTGAATACTTCTCCTAACGTGGGGAAAAGCACAGTGACAAACAAGGGAGATATGAGTAGGTAGTAGAAGATTCATGTATAGACAGGTCTGTCCAAAATGGATCTAAAAGGCAGAATTTTCAGCCTATATAATTAGCTTATAAATGAGTCTACAATTATCTGGGCTCATTGTCACCACACTAACGAATTCCTAACCTGTAAATTTTCTTTGATTTTTTAAGTCCTTCAGAAATCATAGCTGTCTTCATCTTCCAGTAATTATTAGATATAAATATTTGAAGTCAAGACATATAGGAAAGCCATAAATAATATGAATCCTTTCCCTAGGTAGATCTTTAAGACATTTTAAAATATAAAAGCAATATGACATTTTAAAGGTTTGTGACTTTCTTGAAAGAAAGCTGCAAAATTTGCCTGACAAATCCTTAATCCATTTATCTATAGAGTGAATATGGAATAGTTTTATTTGAAAACGAATAGCAGAAATTATCAATTCCCTATGTGAGCAGAGTGGAGAAACAAGTGGAATATTCAAGGCTAGGTTCTGATCCAAGTTGCGTAGCTGTGTATCTGGGGTAGACTGGTTTTAATAGTTATTTCAGATTTTCTATGAAGAAAATTTTGATGAGAGCTTTAGGCTTCCTATCAGCATTGTGCCTAAAAGGATCAATGTTCATGATATTTTTTATTTGCACACTTCATTGTACTTTTTCGCTTCTCAGGAATCCTGCAGTAATATCAACCTAACAGAATTCTTGAAGCGATTACCTATGAGTTGAAAGCCTGACATCGTTACTAAAGACAGTGCACCTAAGCCAGGTCTTAACCAACCAACCTAAGAGGACAGTGTTATTACAATTGTGTAATAACATTATTTATTGCATTTAGGGAGTATCTAACAGTGAAAGATACAACTTGCGGGTTTTGCACTATTGCAAAAATGAATATGCAACAGGATTGGCAGCTTATTAGAAACCAGCTTATTAGTGGTTTGAATCAGGATGTCAGAAGAATGTGGGCCTATTGACACCATATTCTATTGTCCTATACAGGTGGAAGAACATGAAGGAAAGCAACAGATGAAGCAAGCGACAGAATTTGGTCCCCACTGTAAGGCTTAACCCTGAATCATGTTATTACTGTTAGCATGAATGAGCTGACCCACAATAGCGGCGAATTTGCATGCTCTTGACCCGAGCAAAACTCAGAGAAATATTACTGATCTTAAAATTCCTTCACTGAAATTTAAACATTGTCACACTACTTCACATTTGCTTACAGGATGAATTTGGTCCAAAATATAACTAGCAGGCTCCGCTGAAAACAGTAACCTGTTAAGGATGCAAGAACTGGATTGAATGGTTTACCCTTAAAATCTTCCTTTTTACAAAGCTCTTCATTTCAGCAGAAATGTATGGATAATACAGGAGATGGTGAACAAAGAACTACCAAATGATTGTGACAGAACAGGAACATTTCCAAACGTACTTCAGTGCCACAGGACTGAGTAGTACCTGCTAAATCCCCTGCATCATACAGCCTACTCCCGTCCCATTGCCTTGCAGTCAGTGGTATTTAGCGTTCTGCATAAAGACATCTTGGCATCATCTGCATAATTAACAAAAAATTAAAAGGGAGGATCTTGTGCTTTTAGTTATAGAAATTAACTTGAAATGGCTGAAAAATTGGAGGAAAAAATATCCTGTGCTGTGGCCTTCTTTTTTCCCCCTTTAAAGAAGCATGATACTGAAATATCAGGAATCTTTGGGTCATGCAAGTTTTTTTAGTGGACAGAGGCTGGATTTCAGCCTCAAGACACTGCTTCTGATAGCCCATCCCCTTGTATCTGCTCTATTAAAAACTACCCCATGGACAAACCATGATCCTAAGAGTTAGTTAAAAGTAACCTCAAACCTTTCACCCTTTTTGTACTCACAAAGTAATCTAAACCCAGCACATTAAGAGAGACATCAAAGAGTCCCCACTGGTTTTTGTAGGTGCAGCTTCTGAGTCTCTCCCTTCCTACTTTAGAGATAAGCCATGCAAAGACTTCATTCTGGCCTTTTGCCCCCAAAAGAGTTTTTACTGAAATGTGTGTTGCAGTAGAAAGATAAATAGTCAGAGTTACAGAAATCAATACAGCAAAATTCAATAAATAACAACAAACATCTACTGGACAAGACCTAAACTTTTACCCTGAAAGAAGTTGTTCTACTTTCCTGCGCTTGTACAATACAGACACTTGTTTTGTACATTTGCATTCATAAAGAATATAACATCTTCCTGATTTTGAACACTCGGGCAAAATGTGAGGCATACGTTCCATTATCTTCTCCAGAAGCTTCCCAGATCACTGTCTAAGAGCTCTTTGGAACCAGAACCAGAAACTGAAATGATATTAAACTGCATCACACATATAAATTTAGATCTCAAATTCACTTTAAACTATGGATGCAAGCTACAAAATACAGATCCAGATCTCATTAGCCTCAAGGTCTGCAGCTATCTGAATCTGACATTTTGACTTGGAGCCGTTTCTACTAGGAGTCAGAAAAAAAATTCTCTCATTTCCCATTTAGTCATTCCCAGCATGTTTTGCTTACAATTTTTTTTCACTCTGTCCCTGCACTAAGGAGCCATTGAACCATCTGTAGTATTCAGATAATATTTTCTTCGCTATAACTATATAATTCCACTAATGAGGGCTACTGGAGAGTCTGCTATCTTCCATTTCCAAAGACATTATTATAGTTTGATCTTTTGCATATGCAGGCATCACTCCACCTTATAGATGTGGTTAAATGTATAAGAGACTTAGCCAGCAGTGTGCCCTGGCTGACAAGAAAGCTAATGGGATTCTGGGATGCATTAGGAGGAGTGTGGCCAGTAGGTCGAGGGAGGTTCTCCTTCCCCTCTACACTGCCCTAGTGAGGCCTCATCTGGAGTACTGTGTCCAGTTCTGGCCTCCCCAGTTCAAGAAAGATGAGGAGCTACTGAGGAGAGCTACAATGATGATGAGGGGACTGGAGCATCTGTCCTACGAGGAGAGGCTGAGGGAGCTGGGCTTGTTCAGCCTGGAGAAGAGAAGGATGAGAGGGGACCTAATTAATGCTTATCAATATCTGAAGGGTGGGTGTCAGGAGGATGGGGCCAAGCTCTTTTCAGTGGTGCCCAGTGACAGGACAAGGGGCAACAGGCACAAACTAAAGCAGAGGAAGTTCCAGCTGAACACAAGGAAGAACTTCTTCCCTCTGAGGGTGACGGAGCACTGGAACAGGCTGCCCAGGGAGGTTGTGGAGTCTCCTTTTCTGGAGATATTCAAGACTCGCCTGGACAAGGTCCTGTGCAGCCTGCTCTGGGTGACCCTGCTTCGGCAGGGGGGTTGGATTCGATGACCCACAGAGGTCCCTTCCAACCCCTAACATTCTGTGATTCTGTGATTCTCTGAAATGTATAAGACATCACTTCTTAAAGAAACACCGTATATATATAAATATCAAATGGCATAACTACTACATTTTAGAGAGTCTGAAACTGTTTACCAGATGGACAGAATACAGAAAGGAATTTTGGCTATAAGAAAATAATTTAAAAATAGTCTGGAAAAGCTCAAAAATATTTTGCTTTAACATTTTTCAACCTATTATTTAAAAACTGCATTTTCACTTTAAAATCCACCAACATTTACTATTTCTTATAAGAACTGAAGGAGGTAAATTCCATTTTAAAAAAATTACAGGTTACATCTGTCTCTAATTTTTCCTTTCTAGTAGGAAACCCAAAATAAAATTCCCTTTGGTAATTAACCAGCATTTCTTTCCATTTTTCAACTGAGATTGTGAACCAAAAGATCACTTCTAGATCACATCCGTCCAAAAAGGCAGCATTACTAATCACAGCAATAGATCACACCTTCTGAAGGACCAGACCTCAGATTTAGTTTATTATTATTTAGTCTAAGAACTTAATATCATCTCAGGCCACAAGATCAAGACAGTTATTCAGCTAGTAGCTGGACAATCTTCAGATGTAGTCTTCACATTGGCCTTTTCAGGATTTGCAGGAGGTGATTCCAGGAATCCCCTTTGTAGCCTTCACATAAGGGTCCTTGTGCCAGCGCTCTACTCTGAGTTCATGCTCACCAGCTTCTCAAATAAAAATTATATATTACTTGTAAGAGATTCTTGATAACTCTTCATAATATGACGTCTCTGTGCCCTTTATAAGCACGCAGCCTCTGCCATCAGCCTCCACTGACACAATAGTCTCTCCATTCATGTCTGACGTCCTCCACCACAGAAGTGCCTTCTTAAATGGAGAGAGCATTTTGAAAATGCATTCCTCAGTTTGATGATGAAGAATGAATACAAGAATAAAAGAATTCCTGTCGGTTCCTTGTATACAAGACTCTCCTTACAAAAATCAATCCGTGCCATTTTGGAACAGTATCGCTAATGAAATTACCATAATCAAGAACTGCAAAGGCATCGATTACTAAAACAAAGCTAATAACAGCCTTTAACAAGATTCTGGTGTCACTGAAGACTTACAGAAGCTGGCCAGGATTTCTCTCTCTATCATCAAACAATCCCACTGAAAAGCTGAACATCTTTAATGATAAGCAGGTGATAAATTTAAGGTCATGTTGCTACAAGACGCTGGCCCTTAATAACGTAACAAAAATTCTGTGCTCTCCAGACCCGAAACGAACTTGTCTTGCCAGTTCAGATTCATTCAAAAAATCGTCCCAGTACACTTCCTGTCAGATCATCTGTCCCCCACCCCACAAACAGCATGAAGCACAAAGCTGGCAGCAAATTGTGTGCTCTCATTATTTTAACAGAAATAGCACTAATCATAGCTTTGTGATGGATCCAGACCAAATCTTTAAAGATAGATGATTCAAAGATGCTCACAGCCAGTATGGATGAAGCTGGAACTATGACCCCATTAACATCACATATCATCTCAGCGAAGCCAAAGTAAAACACATAAAAATCTTACTTGGATTATACCCAAACCACTCTGTAACTTCATCCATGAAGGAACATCAATCAATGATCTTTCTAAGCAGTTCAGTCATGCAACTGTGTGTGTGGATAAATTTGTACTTCATTTTCATATGCATCTCCTAGATTCACCTGTCAGGTGCCTGATAGCTTAAATTGTACAGTGTCGGTAAATGTGCATTTAATTATAAATGCAATGGTTTTGCCCAGCACACTTAAAAACTTCACAGATTCAACCTGTTTCACTGTTCCTGGAAATTTCCAATGTCCAAACTGTCTAAGTAAGAACTCCTTAGTTTTCACATATTTTCATTTCATGAACTCCTAACGAAGTGCATAGCTGAGGCCCCTCAGCCCCACATCTCACGGTCATACAGTAAGAGCTGTACCCCAGCTTCCCCGATTTAAAGCCAATCCACATCCAACGTATGTGGATTCACTTGAAGGACCAGGACCAGACTGGGCAAAGCAAATAAAATGGCATAAATAATTAAGAGAAGGATGGATCAAATGAGACCCTACAGGTATTTTCCATCTCCGACGGCGAAGTGTCACTCTTGCTTTTCCTCCAATAAGATCTGAGGCAATCAAAAGCCTCCGAAGACCTCGCTTTTTCGCTAATGTCCAAAATGGTCTTTGTTTGCGTAGAAACAACGTAGAGAGATATAAAAATAGGCCTGAATTAGCATATTGCCAAATTGGTCTACTGTAACAAGTGCTTTGAAGTCTGGCTGCTGACTGATTCCCCACAGGAAGCGGAGTATTCGGAAAACAATTAAGAACAAAAAAGGGGCGGGGGGGAGGAGAGAGGGAGCAGGCGAGTACAGTAGTTAAATTAAGTAAAGTGAGCCCTGGAATAGTCAAGGGACTAAACAAGCCATCGAATCACTTAATAACCGCACTTCTTTAGCAGCAGAGATAGAAAACATCAACCAGATTTTTAGAAACTGAGACATTAAAGCTTGAGAAAGCAGAATGACAGAAGTTTAAATTAAATAAATGAAAATTACTTCAGAATATAACAGAAAGTAATAAGGCACCAAAACTGCCAGCAGTTATAGTAGCTAATCCTGTGTTCTAAAATTGATCCTAATGTAAAAGCATTGTGCAATTTAAAAGTAATAAACATAATAATCCTTGCCATTTTACATAATAAATAAATCTTAACTACGTATCCCATTTGTACAAAGCCTTGTGAAATGATGGTTTTGGTTGTTAAAAAAATCCAAATGTTTGTTTCATAAGGATATTACAGTGATCCAGTGGAATATATTTTGAGGGGGAAGGTTAAAATATATTTTATAGGCAGTACTGAGTAAACATAACTATATCTGAAGAAACGCGCACACCATGCAAAGAAAGACCTTTCAGATTATGCAATAAATATTTCGCACTGTGGAATACCTTCTCTATAACATTTTGTCTACACAGAAATGCACAACTGCATACTGAAAGATGGTTACTATTATTATCATTAATGTTATGGTAGCGTGCAGGTGAACTATCGTATAATTAGCAATGGTAACTGTCCCAAAGATCCTGTGATGCAGATAAGCAAAACAGGTAAAGGTTTCACCATCTCTGTTTTACCGAATAGGAAAGAGGTGCAGGGAAGATAAAGGCTTACTCCAATTAAGCGTGAATCTTCAAGTAACTGATCGTTTCCAGATCAGGTCCCAAATTACTGGTCTAAGGGAACAGAATGCTGTGGTTCAGCGGGGAGTTGAACCTACTTCCTTGTCTTCCCTATGCATGGCTTAGCACAAAGTCATCAGAAATCAATTCTGCTCTTTTCGACCCTCTCTTTACAAGCCTGCCCTACAGACACTCCCATACCTCCATGGTGTGGCACCTGGAAGGCATTAGAAGGAATGTAGCTCTCCATCCCACAGCGATACACCTCAAATGTGCAAGGTTGGGCTCTAAACCTTAAGAGCTTCACTGGCTTTGCCCCCTGCCACCTTCTGTCCCCTCCTTTACAGACACAGAGCAGCGCCTCTATATTTTGGTCATACCCACTACAAGTGTTAGGACAAGGTTATACAATTTTTTAAAAACTTTTGATAACTAACTTTTGATAACAAGACTTCAGTAACTAACCTTTCTGGTTGCCAAGAAAAGTTGTGGAACCTCCACCCTTAGAGGTGTTCAAGACTCAGCTGGACAAGGCCCTGAGGTAGGTGACCTAACTGGATCTGCTCTGAGCAGCGGGGTTGGACGAGATGATCTCCAGAGGTCCCTTCCATCCTAAATTACTTTGTGATTCTATGTTATGTATTTTTACTTCAGGTGTCTTCCTTGACATGCTAAATAATTCATTTCCTTCAAACTCCCACCCAACATTTCTTATTCTACAGAAAAGAGTCCATATGTCCTTCAAGGTACAGAGGAGTACTACAAAAATGAACTAGATATTTCTACAAAGCATGTCTGCTGATGACATGTAAGTCCTGTACCCCTTCTAAGTATTTCTGAAGTCCTAAAGAGAAAGACATGCATTTATCCTTTGTTCTCCTGCAACACAAAGCCTGTACAGTATGTGAGAAGTCTAAACAGTGAGGTTGTAGGGCAAGCCAGGAGACCCATGCTGACCTCAACAGTCTAAAGAATCACCTTTATTGTACACTAACTGTTCTTTGAGAATGTGTTATTACTGATGCCACTATAGAAGATCAGTAAGCATTATCCTGCCAGAATAGCAGCTTTGAGAAAATCCAGCTGCCTTGAATACTGATTTCTGTTACTGCATTCCCAAATTTAGTAACCAAGGCAAAGCTGGAAGGCTTGATGCTGACATTCACACTTCTGGCCAAAGTATCAGAAAGAATAATTTGATGCGGGAGATCTACAGAACTCTATCAGAAGGAACTTCTGCACAAGTTTTACTATGTTTCAGTTCTCTTCTGGACTAACCACTACATAGGCTTTAAAACAGCAATACCATAAAATGAAAGAAAACCAAGTAGCACTTCTCTGTAAGTAAAAAAAAAAATGTAGTCCAGAAAAGCTAAGCGAGAGGGAAACCTGGTCAAGATGAGGCTGCAGAAGACTGTGGAGATTAAGTCTGTTTTATGGTTAAGACTCTATCCAAAAGTTTCTTGGCTGCCTATATCAAGAAACTTCTTCATTTTGAAAAGTATCTTCTAACTTTCATGTCTTATCTCAAGACTTCCTGGTCATCTCGGAACAACCTGCTTGTAAAGTGCTCAGGTTTTTATCACTGACAATTATCAGGTGAGGAGAAAGGAGCAGGGTGTGTTCTAGCCGTAGCTCTGTGATGTTTGGTGGAAGAGATCACAGAATCACAGAATGTTCAGGGTTGGAAGGGATCTCTGTGGGTCATCTAGTCCAACCCCCCTGCCGAAGCAGGGTCACCTACAGCAGGCTGCACTGGAATGAGTCCAGGCGGGTCTTGAATATCTCCAAAGAAGGAGACTCCACAACCTCCCTGGGTAGCCTGTTCCAGTGCTCCATCACCCTCAGAGTGAAGAAGTTCTTCCTCATGTTCAGACGGAACTTCCTCTGCTTCAGTTTGTGCCCATTGCACTGGGCACCACTGAAAAGAATTTAGCCCCATCTAAAAAGATCTGAAAACACAGTAAGTATCTAACAGACTTGCACTACTCAGTTCAGAAGTTACCACATGAATGTCACCATATCCCCTTCAAGCTTAAAAATCGCCTCAGCTGGAACTCTCCTTAGACAGTATGAAACATCAGCATTTGTTTGCTGCCATTCTTTTTATTGATTGTTCTTGCCTTTTTATTATTTCCTCTTTTTTGCTTTAATATTATGTGTTAATATTACAGTACCACCTATAGTAACAAATTAAAATTGCAGCTTCCATCAGAAACACGATCCTGTCATGCTAGGTTCTGTACAAATCTCACTGGTAATAAGATACAGTCCCTTGCTTAAAGGGGTAAAAATAAAGGTGACAGAAACAAAATCAAAGCAAAAATAGGTGGCCCAGCTCACATAACATATCAACAGTGGAACAGGTTTCCTAATTCCAAGTCCAAGGTACTGCATGGCTTTACTTTCTTCTTTGGCACTTTGCCTTTCATCTCCCTTCCCCGCTCACTTTACAGCTGAACATTTCCGCCTGAGACAGAAAGCACGTGTGGGGCGGGCGGGTAGGGGGTTTGTGTGTGTGTGTGTGAGGGTGAGCGCGTGTGACCTACAACTCGTCCAGCTTGCATGCAGTCCATTTCAGCAGTTACTATTTGTACTATTTGTTTAAGCTTCAATTCTTTTATTAATAGAAGTTTGGAGACTGAAAACAGAAGTACAGAGAAATTACTCAACTTGATCAAAAATAAGATGGGGATAGAATACAGGCCTTTCGGTGCTCCAGTCATAAAACTCCTAGCTTTTATGAGCAGAAGCAAGCAGCTGCTACTCTTGGTCAGAGCTATCTGTAACCAGATTTTCACAACAGCAAGGCCCTGCTAATAAAATCTGTCTGCCAGCATTTGGTGCCTCCCTAACATGACTAGATAAAACAGGTCCATAAGTGGGCCCAATGAGCCCACACGCCTGCAAAGAGGCATCACATCTCCACTGGATAAGGCTTCTTCGTTCACTAAAGTCTGTTACTGTCCTGCGGGGG
>Ga0065711_1003857_pt1 | contig 26062 bp, 13 predicted proteins | sample Hoacrofraction12_FD_59098 | JGI IMG/M metagenome (GOLD analysis project Ga0065711, IMG submission 59098) | Hoatzin crop microbial communities from Cojedes, Venezuela - Epithelial fraction 12 v2 (version 2) | ecosystem: Host-associated > Birds > Digestive system > Esophagus > Crop | place... | reverse complement strand
GAGGGCCGGGTCAGGGCTGCCGGCACAGGGGCGCACGCACCCACACCGAACCGCTCCGTGCGGCTACTGCAGAGCAGCAGCGCAGCAGAAACGCGGCGCAGGAGTCCGTTCATCCGCGCCACCAGACAGCTTCTGCCCGCGGCCCAGCAGCTGCCAATGCGCTATACGAACACCGGAGGTGACAGCAAAACCCACCCTGTCTCAACTATAAAAATTACTGGGAAAATTAAAAATCCATGAATACGGGGAGGATTTTTTTTTTCCTAAGCTATGAGCAAAAATGCCTTGCAAGGCCTGTTTAGCCCCGACCGTTCCTCGGAGTGCCTGCCCTCCGCTAGTCCCCATCTTGCCAGGGAGCGCCTGATGACCATAGCCTGCTCGTTTCGGCGTTATGCAGATGTCAGGTCTCGCATTGCCAAATTCTGTGGCTTGAACAACATTCTGGTGTTCATTGAGTGAAGGTGTTCAGGATGGTGCAAAACTGTATCACCATGATAGACAGTGTGACTAGTGCTTCGACTTTGGTGGCGAGGATTGAGAGGAACGCTTCACCAGGCCTTTGAACACATCACCGTTAATCCTCCAGACCCCGCTATGGTCCAAAGTTTCCTGTTTTGCCAACTAAGAAATAATACTTTGACAAGAAAGAAACTACTTTTTGTCTAATACATTTTCTTAAATGCTTTTTTCTGAACCAATGATAAGGAAAACACTTCCTCTATTTTTTTTTTTCACTAGAACCACCTGTAATTAATGTAGAAATCTACAGCCCATCGTTGTTGTGACTCCAGATCTGTATCTGTGTGCAATCTGGGTGCAAGGTCATCACTTTAAACGGTGTCTCTGTGCTCACATGACGCTAAAGGTTTTCCTGAAGTATCAAAGCACTCCGGTTTGGGCCCCTGGAGTTGCTGCATCACTTTGTCCTGTGTACGGTCAAGTGAGGAAATCCAAAAGCATGGCTTTCAGTGCAGCGCGACAGTGACTCTGCGGGTGTGTGCAGGCACCTCCCTTAGCAGTCCTGAGCGCACTCCTGCAGTGCAATACAGTCTATTCCCCCTTTTGCTTCTGAGAGCCAAGGCCCATCCAAATAGATGTCCTCAGCTGAGCTTTACACGTCAGGAAAGTGAAAGGAATACACAGTTTACATGCTGGTAAATCAATAATACCAGAACAGCTAAACTTAGCTTTGAAGAGGAACGCAGAAAGTTGACCTACAAGCTGAACTAAAATACAGAAGCCTCAAAAAATTACATGGCAGACTAGATTCCCTTCTTAATCATACCCGATCTGAACGAATTCTGCTTAACAAAATCTTTGTATTTTGACCAATGTAAGAGAATAATCTGGCCTCGAATGCTTTTTGTATATTTCTTACCTTATGAAAGGTTTCTTTCTGTATGGCTTTGTACCTGTAGAAAACTTTGTGACATTAATACAAGTCTAAGTAACCTTTAGATACTTTTTTTCCTACCTTTAAATAGTTTGTTTCTGTTTCACCCAGAAGTCTAAATACAGTAAGGAATCTAATTTAAAACGATGTCTTTAGGCTCACACAGGAAGAAGGTGTTGGCCAGGATTTTCCACAAGACGTATGCTTGTACCCCCAAACCGTATATACTCATAATCCAAAACCCAGAATTGCCCAGCACCTCCCTGTGTCTGTGTGGAAGGAGGAAGAGCGCGATGGCCGTATCGCTTAAGGCGTATTCAGTGCTGTGTTGAGTCAATTCGGGATAGCTGTGATTGCCTTAACCTGGGCTAGGACATCACCGGTGTTGAGGATTAATCTGAGCCAAAAAGAGGCGAGGGAAGCCAAACGGCGTCTGTAGCGTGTGCTGGGCCGCAAGAGGTGGTGGCGGCCGGCAGCCGCTGGCTGCGACCCCCATGCGTGTGAGACCCCATCCATGCTGGGAGACCAGAGGAGATGGCCAGGCCTCGTGCTCCCAGCTGCGGAATCGCAGGTCTGCTTGTCTCCCGCTGAAGTCCCCGGTGGTTCTATAGGCAGACCAGCAGAATTCTGAAAAATAACATATATAACTGTACAAAATGTCACCTTACTTGATAACTATCAATAGTAATGTGACTTTTTCTCTCTAAAAATGCAAAGGTGAAAGATGGTATATTCTCTTCTTCAAAGCTGAAAAGCAGAATTGCAGACATGGTTAAAAACCTGAACCCCCGAACGTCTTTTTTGTACTCTCAAGTGCAATTCCTTTGTGATGTATACACAAATGTACTGTGGGCCTCTGCTCAGTCAGCAGCAACAGGGTAAATCTTCACCTGCAAACTTGCTATTATAACAGAGGACCAGAAATATTACATTTATTTGTTCCGCATACGAAGCCACCTATCTTTCTAGACTCACTTCATATAAAAAAAAATACATATGGATGTAATATTCGGACACTTTTCTATTTTCATGGCTGTCAAGGGGCTTCACAACATGAGGGACTGGCTATATTAATGGTTCCTGAATAGCAGACGCTATCAACGACTAATTAGAGATCACACCATAGCCTTCAAACTACACTTTCTTCAATGTGTCTCACATTGTGGAAAAACTACATTAAACATTTAAATCTGAATGTATTTCAGATTCCTTAATTTATGGGCTAAAAGCATTAATTGTTGTGAGTCCGACTAAAGAATTCAGAACCATGAAACTTCTGAAACTGATTTAAAGTACGCTTTTGTTCCTTTTTTATTTGCTTACCGAGTAGCTCTTTCTTGAATGGTGAGAATTACAGTTCTAAGATGCCTTTTGATTCTGCGCAGTATGATTTTGGAAGTAATGCCCCATTTTGAGAAAAGGAAGGACTATTTAATCAATAAATTAAAAAAAAAGTTTGATAGTCGAGTCTGCCGACAGGCTTATAAACCCCATGAAAAAAATCTTAGATCCCAGTTGCACTGTTTTTCTACTTATGGGAATACTAGCTTAAAGGGTAAAACATCCCAGAGAAACATAAGTAGTTGAGAGGCACTCAATTTGTTTGTCACACATTTTGAAAATATGTTCCATGGCTATCAAAATCATAGGGATCTTCTGCCTTGTAAATGCTAAAATGTAAAATTAATCTAAAAACTATGAATCCGTACAACTTATATACAGACATTTTCAGGATAAGAGCCTATATTTAATTCTTAACTACTTATGTCTACTGATAAATTAAAACTTCTCATTTTAGATTTTTTACAGCCGTTCTTTGATGATTTTTCATAAGCTGTTAATTAGACTTGCAGCTGTAATTACAATTTCCTTATAAGTTTTTTCATTATTATTTTTTGCAATACCTTCCCTTCATGGAACATTTTGAATCATAATCATGTAAAACATACTTTCATGCAAATATGTATGTAATCTCACACTCTCAAGAATAACTAAGACTACAGGGTAATCAGATTAAAGAATCTTTTTGAAAAACCAGTTTTGCAGAGAAGAGTCATTAAAGTGCATCCGTATGAGACAGCGTTGGCAAATCAGTGAACGTGGTCCGTGTAAACAACATCAAAGGATCAGCAGTTTCCACAATATCATTATGAACTCCAGTTTTCACTCTAATGGTATAATATGATGAGCGAAAGGCAGACCAAAGCCAATTCATAACTGTGATTTTCCATCTGAAAATTAATTTGTTGACTGAAAAATACCTACATAATTTCAGAGATGATAAGACATAATAAAGTAGGACTATTTTTTTTCTCCACTCACACCTTGAGCCAGACGTCTACACAAAAGTCACTTTCTGCCTTTCATCTTCTTATTACTTTCCTGGTAAAGTGACATATTAAGCAGGTATGTAAGTGGTTGGTAATTTTAAAAAGCTGCATATTTAAAAAATGTAGTGTATGGCTGATCAAAGAACTGAATATGAAGAGCAAAGACTGGAGAGAGCGGGTGAATATGCAAAGGAAGCTATCGCATTCAATGGGAAACAGCTCTGAAAAGCTACCAAAGACTGTGCCTGCCTAGCTCTACCAATACATTTCCAAATAGAGGTGATTTAGGGCTCCTTAGTCCAGAACACACCATTAAGAATTCGCAAGATCTGGTACTCTGAGAAATAATGCAGAATGTCCTCTTTATGTGAGAAAGAGTATGACATCAGACCAGGTAAACCTCACAGCGCAAATATGAGACTTTAGAAGTTTACACCCGCTGTCTCTCCAGCTAAAAAGCCCAAACACATCTCAACCATGTGAAACGGTGCTGGTCTCCTTGCTTCAAAGGCAGAAAGAAAAAGCAGGATGTGAACATGTCATCTCCTAGACCCTCATGCAGAAAGAAACGTGCTTAAATAATCAGCGTGCCCCTCAGCAGCACCTTACACCCCACGCTTCCAACGCATACCGTAACATCCTGTCATCTTTGGAGCTCATCCAGCCCTCCGGTGCGCCAGCCTCCATTACTAGCTGCCCTGTCGTGCAGTCTAACGTGTCAGGTTGGCGACCTCAGTATGCCAACAAATGAAAAGTTGGTGAGAAACACTGTTTCTCTTCCCTCCATCCGTCCAGACAGAAACTGCAGCCGATGGTACTTCTCAGAGTTTATAACTCGGGACAGAGAAGCTATGTTTGTTTGCATAAAGGACTGAATGAAAACTGAGAAACACCCCTCTTGCCCCCCAACTTTTGTAGGTACATATGTCTGGCTTAAACTAAGCAGAAACACCATAGACAGCATATAAAGAAAACTATTAGTACATTTAGCTCTTTCTAAAGCTAGGCTCAACACAAAGAGAAATGAAAGACTAAGAGCTTCGCATATTGCCACAGCCCATAGCGTCCTGGTGTTTGGGGTGGATTTGGTACAGCCGTTCTTCCACTGGAAACAGGCATGTAGGAGCTGGTTGCGTCTCAGCTTTGTTCTCAAATTTTTGGCCAACACAAGCTGAGATGGTGGGTGGTGTGGGAAAACAGAGAGAACCTAACATCTAGGTTCCACTGCAAATGGATCCCTTGCAATGAGCAAGAGAGCGCAAAGCAGGGCACTGACTCAGATGACTGCCTGTCCTGCAAATGCAGTTGGATTCAGGATCTGGCTGTCTTCAGGTACAGCTGAAGAGTCTCACCAAAATGAACACTGGTAGATGGAAAATCAAATTTCTGCTCCGTAGGAAGCAATTTAAAGTCAAATAAGGTTATTGTTAGCTTCTACTGCATCATGACTGAGATACAGAAACTTGAGTCTGCCTCCCAATTCTGACTATTCGCAACCAGTTTGACTAGTCACACACTAATGCTTTAGGGACATTACAGGCCAACTGAAAGTATTGACAAAATTCCTGTTAACGTCAGCAAGATTTCAGTTGAAATCTTTTTACTGCATCTATGAATAAGGACTTATGTTAGCAAAAAAATCAACAACAGAACTTTTCTGTCCACATCTGTGTCATGTGGTTTATTTTTTAGCTCAGTTTTGGTAGCTTTTCTATTCCACCTGCAATCTTTTTGTTGTAGGTTAGTGTAAGTTTGTACCTCCCGTTCAGTTCTTTCTGTTTCCTTAAGGTGCTGTGATCCTCATTTCGTTCAGTCCTAACTTCTATCCATTTGACAGCTACCAAAACCACAAGATGTTGGGAAGATCAATTTTTCTTCTTTTTTGAGGGATGCAAGTAGTGTCTCTGCAGTTTTGAAACATGGCTTGACTCTTTGTGGCTTCCTTTTATTACACAGCATTTCATTCTAAAAAGCAAGAGTGTGAACTGAGATTAGATTTAAACTAAGTATTTCCAAACATCATGAGAATTCCTCTATCAAATAAAACTTTCATCTTAATTATCCTTAATAATTTCCACTTTGTAAATATAAGATCCCTTAATGCCTTTGGAAAATGAAGATTATGAGAAAGAGACTATACCAAGATAATTGTCTCATTTTGCAGAATTTTAAACACCTTCTTTCAGATAGTAAATCTAATGTTAATTAATAGTAGGGTATAATATTAGATTTCTCCCTCTTACGAAAATCCTGTATAGAATGTTCCCTGATGCAGTATTTTCTTTGTTATTTTATATATTGGTTCCCATTTATAGCAGAGCATATTGCTGACAAATGTCAAGTAGCTTATTCAATAGCCAAGCAAAGAGCTACTGTCATGATTTAATTACTTTTCATTATTTTGTTACAGACTGTGCAACTATAAATTAATTTCTCTTTTCTGTACCTCTGGAAATCCTGCCCACCAAAGTTCTGAACACAGGCAGGTGCTTTGGGTGTCTGGTCTGGAGGGAAATTTCCCGTCCTCTTTAATTTATGACAACCTCAGTCTGTGTGTATGTGTATGCACAAGTCTGTGTGTACAGACGCATAGAGTTCTAATCCAAACACACCAATACCTTTTATAAGCAATTACGGCAGCTGCAGACCAAGCTAAGCACTGTATTTTTAGAAAAACTCACATTATTTTCATTTTCTGCAATACACAATTCAATATCCTATCAACTTCTAAAAACAATTTGCCTGAATTCTCTACAAAAAACATAGGCAACAATTTCTTTTTAAGACTGTTGCTATTTCCCATTGTAAGTTGCATAAGCATGCTCTTAAAAAGGAACATGCAATGAACTCTATACAAAAAGGAGAAAGTGAGCCAACATTAAAACAATAGTAACACAACAGCTGTACTTCCATGTGAGAAAACCATTAAGCATACAATAGTTAATATTTCTTCCAAACACTCATTACATTTCATGAAGCCAAATCAGCCACCATGACAAAACAAGCGTATTTAGAATTAAGATCTTTTTAATATTAGAGATTAGAAAAGATCAGCAACCACCATAAGGACAGGAGAATTAGACTCTCCTTCCTTCCACTCTGAGTGTTTTTATGATTACTCTGAAGTAAAGATTTTGTTTCAAGACTATCTTTAAGGCTTGGTGTTGAAGTTTTCTGTGGCTGGCCTCTTCAGAAGTTTGGTTTAAAACCTACCAACCATTTAATTAGCAGAAAATATTTTGAATCTGCTCCTGTTGACTAAAACAACATGAAATTAGTCAGGCCTAAAATTAGCTACGTAGATCTGTATTTTTTAAACAGAAACCCTCCCTAAAAAACCAAACAAAACCAAGAAAACCCCACAACAACACAAAACAAAAACCCCAAACTCGGAAACAAAAAAACCCCAAACCCCAAGCAATCAGGCAAAATAAAGTTCTTTACAACTGATAATGCAGATTAATACTTTGATCTCACTATAAAACTATTCCTTACTGAATGATGACCATAAATAGCACTATATCTTTATATCCTTTACATAAAGAACTTTTACAAGTCATACAGCACTTCTGCATCCTTGAATTACAGAAAGGATGAGGTGGGAAGGGTCCTCTGGAGATCATTTGGTCCACACCCCCTTGCTTAGAGCGGGGTGTCAGCTGGAGCAGGTTGCTCAGGACTGCATCCAGCTGGGTTTTGACTACCTCCAAAGATGGAGAGACACCACAACCTTTCTGAGCAACCGGCTCCACTGCTTGGCCACCCTCACAAGACCTTCGGGTTCACGATCTGTCTATACAGGCTGCTGTGCAGGAGTAGCAGCAGCTGGTCTGTAGTGAACAGCTGTTTGGGTCAGAACACAGTATGGAAGCAAATGTAAATAAGAAAGAGGACAGGATGAGGAACTGTACTCTACAGAAAAAATGCCATGTAAACTGGAACAGCCATGCAGACTGGAGGAAAGATCTTGCATAGTCTGAAACTTAAGAGAAAAACCTCTCATCTCCCTTTCCTACTCACTAGATCTCCATCTGCAGGTGTTTAATTACCTGAAGGAAATTTATATGCTTTTACCAATTTCCTTTGATGAACACTTTATTATTCAGAAAGCATAAAGAGAGTTCTGAGTTAGAATAAATCTACACTGCTACGTGTTATGCAGAAGAGGAGTACCCAAGATCATGAAGTCAAAGCAGCCTAGGCAAGTAGGGTTGCAGCATCTGGCCAGAGTGTGCTTCTGCTACCTGCACCCCATGTTTCAGGTTTGGGTACCTCTGCACTACGCTGCAGCACGTAGTTCCGTTGAACTCCACTGTGCAGACGGTCAGATTTAGAATGTGTTTTGTCATAACCTATCTTAGCATGAGAGATCCCAGTGCTGGGTTGATAACAGACCTAATACATTTTTCCCTAGGAAATCGAAGTTACAAGCATACTTGGATAATACAAATGTTCAGTCCATTCCACAGTGGTAAATAGTGATCAAGATACATAGTCAAAGGGTGGTCAAAACTGCTTCATAGGTGTGGTCATTCAAACAAAAATGCAAACAAAATGCTAAGTGATACAGCAAAGAAGAGAAGAAATGCAGTCCTTTCTTACATTTCCAAAACAATACGGAGCTAAAAAAGCTCGATATTAGCTGCCCATTACAACAGCTGTGCCTCCCTGCCCCCCAGAATATGTCATTACTTACTTGTGACAAAAACATACAAAGAGTCATGTAGACAAAGAAAGCTGGTGAAATGCCATGTTAAAGGATATGTTAATTTTTCTAAAAACTACTGAGAACTCAATTACAAGACAAAAGCAAACAGAGAGAAAATGCTGGGAGATAAATATCTTTTTAATCTTTTGTGGAAAGCCATGACAAGAACCAATTTCAAACAAGACATTCAGTAAATATTTTAATAGTGAGAGTGATTAACCACTTAATCAAACTACTGAAAAGAGTCATTTTATCTCTCTTGATTTCTTCAAAGTGAGTCTGAAAATCTTACAGTATGAATTTGTTTTATCTAGCTACTGGGTTCAGTATCACATTGACTGGATGAAATGTAATGGCCTGCCACAAAGGCTGGAGGTGACTTGTTAGTCCTTTTTTGGACTTCTGTGAGTTAATGGGCTCTTCTATTTAGATGTGGACTTCCTGAATTCAGGCAGCTAAAGAAACTATCCCAGTGTTAATATTATGGCTAATCACTCTTTCTGTATCTGAATACTATTAGATCGAGTTTATACAAATAGAAAATATGCCCCCAAGTTCAACTGCCTTAAAATACTAGTACTTTCTCTGACCTACCAGCAGAATCCCAGTTAAGCTCAGTGCGGGACTTTGGATAAAAAGAAGGAAGCTGAACATAGACATATTCTCTCACAGGCAATTTTAATCTGATTTTTCATTTCCTTTAAAATAAACGATTAAGTGCTCACTGTTTGGAATACGTTTAAAAATACAAGTATTCTAGGCTCCTAATGAATCTGCCACCGAGATGGAATCACCCCCAAAATATGGGCTCATGATGACTATCACATGGCAGTTACTGCTATATTAACTGTGCCGTGAAGGAGCTAAGGTTTGTGTTACATGGATAGATTCCTCATTTTTACTTCCACCATCCATCATAGTAGAATCTACTGGAAAATGGAGTACAAATCATTCACAAATTTACAACAGTAAGTTGAGCTAGTTCTGTGCTACATCAATTCTGGAAGTGAATGCCTTTGTTTTGCACCCTAAGGGCTGCTCATATGCATAAAGAGCCCCTTTTTTTTCTGCTTCTGAATCACAGTGTCCAGCCAATACAAAAAAGATTATGAAGTATGAAAACTGCACGTATCTTCACCACAGAACAATAACAAGATCTATACTTCGATTTCCTGGGAAATAAAAATTGTAGCTATACTTCCTGTCAGCCCATTCCTTTGAACATGTTCTCTTCATAATTTGGATTTTGAATCGAGTTTAACTGGCAGTTAAAAATTGTATGTGGCAGTACACAATGAAATTTAGCTTGACAGCTTGGACATCAAAACTAAAAATAAATGACTTCACATCCAAATAATAAGTAATAACAATGTTAGCCTGCATAAGAATAGCAGGACTGGATTCAAATACAATATTAATTTTAGGGATATGAGTGACTAGGGAGAGACAGAGGCAAAGAAACAAATCCTTCATATAGCAATAGTCTCTTCTTATCCCCCAGGCAACTAGCTGCCTTTCACCTCAGCGGCAGAGCAATTATGTGGCATAATGACTGCAGTGCAAATAAGCAGAGAGATTTTATTAAACCAAATGAGCAAATCATCTGCGTATTATTGCGATTTGATTGACAGTGACAAGTGTCAAGCAGACACGGATGTGAATATGATAAAGAAGCTTGCAGGAAAGCTCTTGATAATGTTACTCTTGATAAAGTTGCTTGGCAAACGTCTCTAAGTAAATAAAGGGGAAAGAATATGATGCATATTAATTCACATAGTTTGCAACCTGCCACAGGACTAGAGGAAAAGTTGCAGTAGGTTCAGCACATGGCATTTCATATGAATTCTAAAATTGCATTTATGAGTCTCATAGACTTTACAATAATATATTAATATTAAAAGTAAAGGTCATTCCACATAACAGTTAAGCTGCCTGAGCTTCAACCTTTATATCAATAACAGACGGGCTGGGGGCAAGAGGAGGAGGAAAACAAGCGGAAGGATCTGAATAATGTAAAATGTTACTGTGAAAGACTGCTGCCTTTTCTGGGACGTCCATTTACATATTTGTACTTTCAGTGGACAATTACTTTTCTGACAGGCCTGGCATCAGAATGATTAAATTGATACCTTTCGTATGGGAATGTGATTAATTGGCATGGGCCTCCAGGCCTCCGTATAAGCTACTCTTCCCTTAATGACTCCCTTATGACATCATAGCTGCACGGAGTCCAAAGTTTCACATCGGTGGAGCTTAGGGTAATTACTTTTGGCACATGGAATGAATTAACCAAGGTGACTGGGAAGCTTTGACAGCAACGCCCACTGAAGAAAAGCAGCGGGGATAAAATCACCTGGGCTGTAATGGCACTACGATGGCCAGTAATTTCAGGCTTACAGGTTGAAATTGTTTTAGTGGATAGACCATATTCTCTTTCCGCCACTCCTTTTTTTTCTTTAATATTTTAAATTTGAATGTGAACAAGCAACACCATTATGCCACACTACAGTTAACATTCTTCTGCCATGAAGTACCATCAAGCTGAAGATTTTCACTCTTTGAAAAGCAACTATACGTGAGAGGAAACTCTCTTGTCATGTGACGTACACTTTAAAATGTGGAAAGCATTTCTGATTTATGTTGCAACACTGCTTTGAGTATCTATTTGGACATATTTCAAAGAGACCAGCTTTGCAAGGTTCTGCATACTCTGAGCTGATTCCTACAAATTTTGTTCTTAACTGTGCAAGTAAACTTCAGCAGAGGTATTAAAGAGCTGACGTGGTCTGAATAACTGAGGCTTGACAAAAAATACTTAATCCCTCTATAACTTACTTACATGAAAGATATCACAGATACATTTTCCACAACGTGAGCCCTCCAAACTCTAATAAGCAGTCCAAGGGGTATGAACTAAGAAGAGAACCAACAATAGAATAAAGTATTTAGTACAAAATTCATTAGTTATAACATTTGTTGTATAATCCATTTGTTAAAATAAAAACTGTGTACACAGATATTATGATTTATCATTTAAAAGCATGAGATGACATTAATTCCACAAAATGGAACTAGAGTATTCAGTGAAATAAGTTAACTATACTAATCTAGTCCACTTGTTGGAAATGAATTAATAATTTGTTGTTTATATGGAAATCAGAATGAAGTTTCATACAGATGCAGGGTTTTCACTGTTCTGGAGTAAAATGCATCAAAAGGATAGAAAATACTATCTACACAACAGGCAAAAAATGTCAGCGTAAGTATTCCCTGTGCTTTAAAATTGCTGTTTGTGGGTTTGGGTTTTTTTTAATACTTTGAAGATGATTTTGAACTGGTTTTTTTTTTTCTTTTTGGTAAAAAGGTTTAAGAAATAGTACAACTTAGACAATTTTAGAGTGCCTAATATTCTTTAAGGTGTATCCAAGTTAATGTACTCTGCTCATTAATTATAAAAGTATATATATAAAATATATATCATATATATAATATATATACTCTGGTTACTAGATTTTTATCATCTTCAAAACCTAATAGCTGACATGCAGCATTTTTTACTACAAAGGAGCTAAAAAAATGTGTAAATAAGTCAACTGAGGTCCAAACCATCTCCTTCTAAAACAATTAATTTTTCTCTAGGAGAAAGTCTGAAATTTTACAATTAAATTAATTTTTAGGTTTTAATATTTAAATATGAAGTAAACTATTTGATGTTTAAACTAAATATTAACTACTGAAACACTTTTATTAGTTTTCTTAAAGTCCTTGTGAGCCTTCTGGTGTAAATTATAATCACATAATTACTGTCACTTCAAAAATAGTGCATATTATGATCTACAATGAAAAATCTCTTTTAAGAGACAATTTAGAACCTATAACCATTAGAAACAAAATTATTAATCACATATTCAAAGTCAACTGACACAGTGACATTTTCTGATACTACAGAGAGTGGATTTGAGAAAAATGGTGCTAATCTCTGTTCATTTTACTGAGATGCTGTTAAGTATATGCCAGAAAAATTGCTTAAAATTATTATAGGAAATTAAAGGAGTATGGAAATGTATTAAAATGTCATACTGATACATCCTCCTGTTGCCATCATAATGTGGAGAGATATTAAGCTGGAGTAATAAACAGTTTCAAGACTTCACCAACCACTAAAAAAAAAAATTCAAGTGTTTTGTATTAAAATTATTGTCACTTCTGTCACACTTAAAATAGAAATGAAAATAGATAATTCCTCTTCTTAAAAGAACCAAATTTCTTAAGAGTGGTGAAGCACTGCCTTCCACTTCACATGTCGCACCTTAACCTTCAGGGTCTTTTAACACTGTCGATGAAATGGTAGGCGCGCACGTCTTTAATTAAAGTTTTAAACAATGCACACACACAAAGCTACTATTTTTCTGCAAATTTAGAAAAGAAAAAAACCCCAAAGTTTATATGATTGGGGAAATAGGACTGAGAGGATGAATGAATGTGATATAAGTCTTACTTCTTTGTAGAATTATTATGATCCCCTTTAAAAAAAGAAGAATGTCTGTGCTTATAGTGGAAACCCAAAAATTTTGCAGAAGATAACATCCATCTGTGCACTGTAAGGAAACACTTCAGTTTTATTTTAAAAAATCGTATGTCTGTATATTCTATGCAAAATGAGTATGGATATGTAAATGTGTACGTTGAGCAAAACCAGACATTAACCTGGTTGTGTTTACTGGGCAGATTAAAAGGTTGACTCACTTTGTAACCCTGCTTTTCAGGATGCACAAATATCAGGTAGTCCTTTGAGGATGCAGTCTTCATTCCTTGCTTTTGTGGAATCAGCATTGATTCTAATGTGTAGTAAGGCTGGCCCTCCTGGAAGGAAAGAAAAGGAAAAAAATTCCATCAAACAAACAAACAGAAGGCAGATTTTAGACTCTAACCTGAGAGACTCAAGTTCTTGAAATGAAGTGTGTAACAAGCAGCATTCACTGACTCACTGACCCTACATTTTTTGTATCACTAAAATCTTATCTCTTTTCCTATTTCAACACAATATTTATGAGGAACAAAAATTTGCTAGTAGTCCAGTCCTGGAAAAGAAATATTTCCAGAGCTAAAGTATGAAGAAGAAAAACATTTTACGCTTATTTGCTAAGATACTACTTATTAATTACTTTCAGGGATCCTTTGAGGGAGATAACCAGATGTTATGATAACCACTATCGTAATGTTTCTCCAAAATAATACTTCAAAGCAGAATTGCAACCTAAGCAATGTTTAAGCAATCATGTCAAGCCTAAGTAGTTTTTTTAAATGTCAAACAGCAAGCATCTTCAGATGTTCCTTTGTTTTCTAAAAAAATAAACTGATTTGCTTAGAAGTAATAATAATTAGGGACTTACCTTAAGAAAACGTGAACATTGGTGTTAATTTTCACATTGAGTATTCCCACATTTATTCAGTAAAATATGTGAGCATGTATTGAAGAGTAAGCATATGCTAAGAGTTATTTCAAACTTGTACTGTTCTAGGACACCTGGAGGATATTAGCTAAACCAAAACGTGTTATGGGCTGTATGCTTGTATCAACTAATTTATGGCTGTAGTTATCTCTACAAAAAGCATGTATCACTGCACATCTCAGTACACATGCAGCGAAAAACAACTACAACTTGCCAATGCATCTGGCCATAGATTCTTAATCTTTTGATTAGGCAAAAGCTTTCATTGCTCTGAAGTTCTTACAAAGCTTACTGAGGATCCCTAGCAATCGATGCACTCTGATTGGCCTTGGTTATTGCTGTGAACATAACTGACTATGCTAGATATGGGTCTTACTACACTTCTCGATTCTCATGTTATCTTTGAAAAACAGAAGACAATAATTAGATGTGAACTAAAGTCAGAGCAAGTTTACTCTTAAAACCAAAAATACTAAAGGTAACAGTTAAGATTGTCATTTTTGAATGGGCTTCTTTCTTACCATGCAAGCTGAGGCTGTTCTGACTCACAATCTGAGGACTGATCCTGGTCACAAGAAGATGGAAATACAAATACATTCCAAGTCATTCTTGCATCATACTATTCAAGCTTAGGATCGCATGCTATGAGCCATAATCTGCATTATATATGACAATCTGTCACCTTACTATATTTGTTGTAAGAACTAAGTATTACATCTATAAGAACAAGTCTCAAATAAAAATTTGCTATTTAAAAAATAACATAGAAGTGTTCAAACCAAATGGTTCCACTGTACTTCAGAAATAATGAGATATTACAGATAGAGGAGGCACTGATATGAATCCCTTTTTGGGAAGGATCATAGCAGTTCTTAAACTAGGCAAGATTTTAGAATTAAAAAAAAAATTAAAAATCAGTTAAACTACATGACCCTAGGCAAATATTGTTCACCTATTCTGTGAACTGTAGCTCCATCTCAGCTCCGGGGAGTCCAAGAATATCTCTGCTGATGAGAAGTCATGATTAGTTTCTGTTATACATGAGAAGGTGGAGAATCTGAAAGCAAAGTGCTAGGTCGGGGGTTCCCTGCTAGCTCGGAGGGTAAAGCGATGGTTCCTTACGGGTATCCCATTCATAACTCATCTCGTGTGACCTGCTCGCTTGTGGGCTCTGACAAGATCACTGCCTGAGGTAAGGTAGTATGGCTAGAGGCCATAACAAAACGTGTGAGCAGCGCAGGCATTCCAGCCAGGCTACAAAATTCTCAACAATGTCTGCAAGGAAGAGCGCCTTTCTGAAACAGCTAATGCAGAGGTGACAGGTGGTTTGCAAACTTATTCAAATTGAAATACATCCTGCATAGTACAGAACAGTTTGTAAAAACTAAAGGCAATCATGAAACAGAACACCAGATTTTGTCTCAGCCCTTTTGTCCTTTCCAATTAAAAGCACCCTTGATGCAGAATCATAATAAAGCAAACCAAACCCCAATATGTTAGTCAGTCTATTAGAACCTATCAGTTATTTTGGTACATTCTGTGATATTGACACAAATTTTAATAGAGGTAAGGGTTTCTTTTTGTTTTAGAAAAAAATACAAGGTTATTACACAGAACTTTTGAGAAAGTAGGAAAGCTAAGAACACATACTGCACAAAATATAAACCACAACTACCTCTTTTTTAAATGAAGTTTTAAACATTTTGGGGAAAGCTAGAGAAGCAAAGGGATGAATATGTGGCTCAAAGTGGCATAAAAAAGTGCATATAGTCATAGAATGGACATTCATTGTCAATATTCTGCCTCCAGCAAAAAAGGGGGAATATTCTGACATAGGAGAAAGCAAAATCTGTAAAATGATTGTGTCTAAATCCCAGCATTACCCTTGTATGCCACTGGGACACGGGTAGGGTCCATGCTACACCTCCCAGTCCCCACCATAGCCCCTGCCCCACCCAGTACACACCTTTGCAAGCTGTCCAGACCGTGGGATGACTTTTTAGACAAGTTAATCCTATTTATATATCAGATGGTTTCATGTCAACATGTTAAACTTGTGTTCTATGCCAAACCCCCTAACAATTACCAGTAATATCTCAAAGCAACTGCAGTAGGTGGTTGACAATAACAGTAAAAGGGAAATTTTTTTCTTCCTTTAATTCAAACACTCAGAGGGAGAAAAACGTGCCTCCAAACCAATGAACATGCAATTCTACTAAACCCAGCTTATGCTTAGCCAGTGGATGCATTTCTGTTGCTCAGGGTAGCACCAGAACTTACACGCTATATTTTTCACTCTCTCCAGTGGTAATTTCTCTGTCATTTACCTCCTCAGTAATAATGTTTAGCCGAGTAAAATAATGCTTTAGGCTTTATGTCTTAAAGGTTCCTCCCCCTTTGCCCCCCTCAGTTGGATGACTGATTTCAGCCCTTTAGAAAAATAAGCTTACTTATGAGGCATTAGTGGCATTATTGCCTCCTTTAATATTCGTGACAGTCTCCAGCAAATGTATCACAAGTTGGCATTTATTAGTGCTAGGCACAAGTAAGGGGCATGTTATTTGATTTGAATAACAGCTTGGAGCTACAGTTTGAGTCTGGAAATATATTAGTCAGAAACAATCTCATTTAATAACACAGAAACTAATAAAAGAAAAGTATTCCAACTGATTCAGAATTGAATTTATGAATATTGCCTAGCAGGATTGATGATCAAAAACTGAACCTGTTTGTCATGTTATAACAGACTTTTCGATTTAAATGCAAAACTAGAAGTCAATGAGTCCAATGGATTGTATATTGCTTTGAAGAAAACCAGTTCATTTTACACATAAGCTTTGAAATTGGCAATAAACTTTAATTACAGGGTCAGATAATCAAATTATAATCAAATACCCTCACATAAAATCTGTGTTTGAAATTAATGAGATACAATTCTACTAGTCTGTAATATTGTACCTCTGAAACTTACTAAAAGTCATTTCATTTTCATTTAAAAGTCACCTTAAGGACTTTTCCCTCAATTTCTTCCGCATAGCTCAATTTTATTTGGAAATGTCTCATTTTTAGACCACACAGTTCTAAAGATTTTTGCATATGGAAAAATAATTTGTTATTACAAAGAATCTTTTTATTGATAAGAAGAATTTTAATATAGCAATATTCAAAATATTTCAAGTAGATGCATATTTATGCATTTTTAGAGAAAGCCACAGTTCAGATAATAAAGCTGTATGGTTGCTCAAATGCACATACTTATGAAAATTTTAATTTAAGATAAAATTTTTGATGACTGATCTTAACTTGCAAGTGCAAACGTATATGCTAATGTACACTACTGCATAATCTATTTCTTGTCTGGGGTATACAACCATGATAATTTCTCCCTACATGTCTTACCTTATTTGTAAGAAGAAATATACGTTATATTTAAAACAAAAGACAGAAAGAATAAATCCAAACCCGCTTTGGCTTTCTCAGAGATTTGCTGTGTGGCTTCAGGCAAGCCACATTATATTTTATAGTTAAGCTTTCTCAAGTAAAATGGCAGTTACAGCTTAGTACAACTTCAGTACAACTGTATTTGGTTTATCATGGGACCTTATTAATTGCACTGTGATTATTAAAATGAAAATGCAACATTGTCGGATAGATAATGTCAGACCTCATTAAACATGCAACCATAAAAGTACAGAAAAAGTCAAATACTTATCAAGCTATCATTCTACTCAATGGCAATGTAAGTGCTTGCTAGTGTGCAAAAAAAACCAAACTACACCAAAATTAACAAATCTTCTATCAGAAGTACAATTGTAAAATTTTACTATGAAGCAAAGTATTTGTACTTTTAAAAATCAAGTTACTTCAAGTTAAAAAATAACAATTGACAAAAATATCTATTTAACACAACTAATCATTTACTTTGATGGACTACAACAATGAAAATTAGAACTGTTGCACAAGAGAATCACTGCTCAGTAAATTTGGGTATAAACTTACAAAAGAGTAGTTACTCACCACATCTCAGTTCGGCCCCAGTAGTGTACTGTAGTCTCCCTGAGCCAGAAGATCCATGGAGAGAGTGGCTCCTCCAGATCTCAGGTGAACTAGGTGTGGACCTGGCTTCATAAACAAGTACTTGTACTACATGCCAAACACAGCAACAAGTGGTGTTCCTCAGCAGCTGTGATGTACGTGTTTGTAAAGGGCTCCTTGGAACAGGTGCCTTGCTAAATGATGCATCCTCAGCTGCAGACTCATACCTGGCACCTCTCGTAGCCCACGGTCCCGCACTGGATGGCAATCCTGTGTCAGTGGAGGGCAAATGACCTTTTGTCTCACACAGGGAACTTAAAGCAGAAAGACAGCACTGCTGCTATGCAATAACATGAGCTGCAAAGGAAGCTGACTGACAGAGTTGAGAGAGCTGGGGCTGTTCACCCTGGAGAAGAAAAGGCTCCAGGGAGACCTTAGAGCAGCATTCCAGTGCCTGAAGGGGCCTACAAGAAAGATGGGGACAGACTTTAAAGCAGGGCCTGTTGAGATAGGACAAGAGGCAATGGTTTTAAACTAAAAGAGGGTAGATTTAGACTGTATATAAGGAAGAATTTTTTTACAATTAGGATGGTGAAACACTGGCACAGGTTGCCCAGAGAGGTGGTAGATGCCCCATCCCTGGAAACGTTCAAGGTCAGGTTGGACGAGGCTCTGAACAACTTGATTCAGTTGAAGATGTCCCTGCTCACTGCAGGCAGGTTGGGCTAGATGGCCTTTAAAGGTCCCTTCCAGCCCAAACTATGATGCTGTGACAGATCTATAGGTATGGGGTAGCTTAAATATGTTTTGGTAGGTAGCAAATTACTTCCATTTACCAAGAGCTACGACCATACGTACAGCTGCTTAGTCTAGAGAAACATCTATTCACATCTCCATGCCCTTAAACAACTCTCTTAATACTGACATTTTTTTTAGGAATGCTAATGAACCTTTAGAAAGGTGACAGAATATTACAGCAATTCCTGTTGATTCTTCCAGTCTAAGAAGCAACAAAGTTAAATCATTCGAATCTCAACAGAGATTTTTAATAAGTAATTGTCCGTAGTATAATTGCTCAGAATTGTTAATATCCTTGATTATTACAGGTCATACTGTGAAAGGTTAAGTACTGAGATGGAGTAGGAGCCTTTGTCATTCATAGTTCAGACTTTTTGTGTGTCCCAGATTATGCTTGAGAACATGCATCACATTTGGAATAGTTTTTAAAACTCTGAAGCAGTGGTGACTCCCTAACCTCATTGGTGAAATTAATGTACAGCTTTACACATCTCACCATTATAAAATCTCTGGTCTTTCCTAAGTGTGATCTACTTTCTGTCAGTCTTGCCACTTCATAGCAACGTAAACAAACATCATCTTTGATGTTTACACAATTCAAATATTAGCTCCTTTCTACTCAACTGCATACAGCTATCATTTAGGCAAGCTGTGCTGGCCAATACGTTCAAGCCAACCAAAAAACCAACCACAAACCAAAACAGATAGAATACATACTGTTAAAAGCAGAACTTTCTTCTGTTTGCTGATAAGCAAGGTTGAAAATGTTCACACTTTATATGGAATCTCTGCCTGCCATGGATACAAATGTCTCATGGTTTCAGTCATAATAAACCTGTGTTTTGTCCTCTTTATTTTCTGTATAGATATTTAACCAGAATAGATAAATTGCAATTAAACTTCTGTCTGCAATACATTTGACTGTAAAAGAGTGATAAGCACATACACATGCTAAAATTATGCTTCCGCTATGGTATCAATAGACATTCAATGTAAAAATATCAAGCCCAAACACGCAACTGCTTTAATTGTGATTAAAGTCTGTACATCATAATGCTTCCCCCCACCCCCCCCCAATATTTTAAAGCAATATATGTTCCCCCCATCTCTATCAAGTTTCTGAGTGTTTTATATCCTTGCAGAGGACAAAAGCTGGTAAGGGCAAACAGAACTTACCTAGCAAACATCTAGAAAGCCTCAAACAATTTTAATTGAGCTTGACATGTTAGCACTTAAAGGCAGCAGGTCACGAGAGCAGGTGAAAGAGAAGACAAAGTCAAGGGCTGATCTTGCTCACGAGACTTGTGTGAACCCACTTGTACAGCAGCAGCTCACTGGACGCTTTGCAGAGTGGAGAGAAGGTCCAGTCAAACACCTTACACATCAAGGCCTTAAGCATTCTCTTCAGATGGATGCTTTGAATCGTGCTGGTTACAGTATGAATTTTGATGGTGATTAAAACCAGCAAGATACCCCAAGGAATAGAAGTTCTCCTAGTTTTTCAACTCCAACCTCTCAATTTTCAATGACCATTAAAATTAACTAATTTGGTGGCACAGTTTAGCATTAAAATCACCATTAAAATCACCACAAGCAGAATATTAACAACGGTTTAGGGCATGTAGAATTTTCACAGAAATAAAGCTGGAGGAAAATGAAATTGTGAAGATCTCACCTGTATCATAGCGATCTGGTGAAACCGCAGCTCTACACGGTGATTGTCACGCAGCGTAAGAACAGCCTGGAGGTTACAGGCAACTTACTGTTCACCAGTGGAAGCATACTGACATGTTCATTTTGTACAAAATTTCTTTAGCTTCAAAGTTTTGAGGTTTTTTTCACCCCTTCTGACTTCTACAGAAAAACATATGTTTTGAATAGGCATCCAAATTCCTTATGAACCCAACACCAAGTTGTTACTATTGGACGTACTGTTATCCCCTTTTTTTTTTTTCACCTGAGTTTTGAAAAAACAAACAGGCAAAAACCCCCACCAAAACCACTCAAACAGCGAAAAGCTTACTAACCTTCATTTGTTTCCATCTGAAAAGAAACAGATGCCGAAATCAGGTTTTTTCCTTTAATCCTGTGAATTTATAAAGAATGCACAACATCTTTGAACAGATGGAAATTGTTTCTTTGCTTCTTGCTTCAAAGTCTTTGTTAGTCAGCACATCATACAGTCATTATATTGAGGCAATTTTACTGAAATCCTTGTTATCACATCATCTATTCCTTATTAACAACTCTGAATAAAGTCTTGGGACCCAATGTACACCATTCATGACTTCTTATATATGTATCAGCATTTTATTGGATCCCTCAAAGGAGTCCTGCTTTTCTTTCTCCTAGGATTGTAAAATCATGCTTGGAGGCATCATAAAATGTACAGCTAAGTGTCCTTACCTGCTTGAGTGTTTTCATCTTTGCAGAAATAAATATGATTTTTATCTGCAGGTTTTCTACATCATCCAAATTATTTTTTTATTTCCTTTTTAGGAACTTCAGCCATGAGAATAGTATTTTTTTCAGTTCACTACCAAACACAGTAGGAAATCTCTTGACAGTATTTACAAAGCTTATGCTTAACCTAGTTGTCTGACCTCGCATGATTTCTGCTCTCTGGCAAGAAATGATCCACCCAAAATGTGATCCATCAAGGTTTGGTTAAATTCCTGATGTGAGTCACTTTGCAAACAACTTGTCTTTCTCTACAGACTAGAGAGCCTGACAAACTTACTGAAACAATGTTAGTATTTAGAAACCTCAGCCCAAATGCAACCAGCTTCTCCTTGGTTTCTTAAAGGCCATTTTGTGAAAATGTCCAGAGGTGCTAGTCTGCGAGAACCTCACTCAGGTCCAAGCATAATGTGCAAAATGCCAAGGTTCCTGCAGTTCAGCAGTTTAAAAATCATGACGTTACCTCCTTTTTCTCAAAAAATTAAGTACAGTCTGCTATTATAGGTATCCATCACTAGAGAGGCCCAGCCAGCATAATTAAAATGAGCCTACAGAGGGCCCAGATTCTGTTCATCTTTCCGTACATCCTATGCTCTGACATACCAACCACATTCATCCGTGCACATCAATGCCCCACCCTGCCATCATCAACTGTTTTTCATGTCCTGCAGAATACTTCGTATTTCACATTGTGAACAATAAGCTTTTATTGTGATAGCTCAAAAAATACTTTTTCAAGTAAGCAGTTTCTCAACTGCTTGTTCATATATAGAACAAATTTCAAGATCCTACTTTCAGTTTCAGCAACTCACAGGTCTAGAATAGAAAAGACTATTTTTTGTTTGTTTTTAACCAAGTTCACTCATTCCTGTTCATGGGAATACTTGCAACTAGCAATCAAAATGCCACATGAATGCAACAGTAGTGTTGCTATGATTAAGTCTGCGGCACAGCGTGGTAGATCTGTAACTGCTTGGCAAGTTTCCCTCAGAATACCTGAATCTACAGAATCACTGAATGAGATGCGTGGTCTATCCTGATCATAAATTTCCAATCAAGAAAATAATCTTTAACCATAGTCATGAGTTACTTTTGCAATAATTTGTCTTTGGATGACTCCTACCCCTGCATGTCCTCCTCCTGACCTCCCACCCTGGTAATAAGCTCGCAGTATCTCAACCCCTTTGTGTTCCTATGTCAGTCCTATCCCCACACTGTAAGTGTCAGCAGCTGTACACAATATGAAAGGGGTTTTGAAACACAGGAAGACTAAAACAGGAGCAATCACAAGAGCCTCTTTGACTCTCAAAATGCTAAATCACACACTGCTGATCACTGAAATGGATTCCTTTCTCTACCCAATTTATGTAGTGGTTTTGCTGTTCTGGCCAACCTACAAATGAACTTTGTGCAATAGGAGGCCTAAAAACTCTGAACATATGTGAGCATCCAAAGAGTTGACAAGTTTTGGACAGCCTCAGCTTTCTTTTCATTGTGAACATTTCTCCTTACTAATTGTATACTCAAAATAATTGACTTGTTTTAAAAACTATTCACATTTCTTTGGATTAGATTTTAAATTCATAGCGCAAGGTTAGTGTTCCTTAATAATGTAACTGTTCCTTAATAATTTAATAGTATAAATGTATTGGTTCCTTCTCATCAAAATTTTGCATGCATCAAAATGCAATTTAGATACGCTGAGGAAAGAGTGCAACAATGTTCTGTAAGCTTGTAAGACATGGTCACACAATGACACAAGACAAAAAGCCATCACTTCAAATGACCACATACCTTGTCCTTCTCTGTAGACAGGCTCGCTCTTTTCTTCTGAATTTTATTCTACTTGCTGAAATGTTTTTTACAATCCACTCTAGAAGAACAGCAGAAACCTGCCACAGCGTTAAGGGTATTACCTACTCACGATTTAAAAAAAATAAACCAAACCAAAAGCCAACACACAAACCCTTCAAAATTATTTTACTGAACTTCCTAATATCTAGCACTGCAAGCTTTTTCTTTAGTTGAGTTGCAAGTGCTTTTTATGGCTCTCTATGAATTGTAAAGAAATTTCCTTTCCCCCTACTGGCAAATGGTGAAATAACTGCACTAACAACCATTTCTCCCTTATATTCAAACTTGCATTAGTTCAGTCTTGCTGATTTGGAGCACTATTCCTGATTTTTAACCGGATAGTTTCTTTAAGAATTGTGCTGTTCTTCATGTAAGTGGGGAGCACTGCAATGAAACTAAAGAGATATTTTTTGTGCCCACATCCAACTCTTTTCTTTACAGTATTTTCTTATAGCAGCGTCTGCTAGAGCTGCTTGTTCTCATTTTGCCACTCTTGTTTCTTTCCTTACTATTTCTTACTTGTCACAAACATTCAGGAAACAAACACACATCCATTCCAGTTTCAGATCCACACACAAGAACAGTAGCAAATAATAGTTTTGACATACAGGTTACCAGAGGGTACCATCATCTGCTCCCCAGCAGTGGCGTGTGCAGTCTCTCACTGTATGCTACCCCCCAGTAAACAGGAAGGTTCTGTACCTCGCTGCTCTTGAGGTGCTGGAAGCAACTTACCTTTACCCTCAGCAGGCAGCTATTGCTAAGACTTTTGCAAGTGCATGGAAGACTGCTGCAAATGGATGCATGAGAAAGCTCATTTGTGTGAGCTTTATTTTAGAAGAAAACTGAGAACTGCATTTTTTTGGGGTGCTGTTCATTTAAAAGGTATTAACTGTTAAACCCCACCCCCCCAATAATTATTTGTTTATCCACAATGTCAATTACTCGATCTTCCTTTCTTAGAGTCCTATGTCCAACCTTAGTTACTAAACAGTTGTCACATTCTTTAACAATACTCTTTTTAGATTTTTACAACTTTTTAACATGTTTGGTCATGCTCAAGCAAATGACACTCTTCCATGCATTCCTTGGCTACTATTATGCAATCGATAGCTAAACTCTCCTTAGTACAGATTAACTGTGCATATATAAAAACTGCAGGACCAACCACTGTCCCTCTATGCTTTGTCCTATCAACTTCATGTTGCTATTTACTTAAGTGTGAGGCTTTCATTAAACCATGTCAATGTTTTGTATTGTCCTGTGTTTAGCCCTCCTATTTTTTTGCCATTTTTTATATTTAACTATTTCCCCTATTTACTACCACTTTTTTATAAGTGAAGGACAAGATTTGAGTATTTTTTCCTTGCTTGTTTTTACTTACATAGGATTGATTATTCAATAGATTAGCATAGAAACAGTAGTAGAGAAATAAACATACTTGCACTTCTATATTACTCAGTTTCTATTTTCCTCACAAGTGGCTGTTTTCTCTTCTTGTTCACGGTTCCAAAGAAATGGAAGACCTAAGTCAAATTCCAATTCATATGTGGATGGTAAAACCTACCAAATAAAAGAGCACTATTTCAGTTATTTTGTTACATTAAGTACTACAACTGTTTCTAAATGTTGTCTTAAATTGAGGGCGAAGATTACATCCAATCTATTTTAACTCAAGGTCAATAGTGGCTTAAAATCGAGAGTATACAAGAAGCCCGTTAACACATTTAGATTGAAAGTACTGGAATGGTGCTCATCATCTGAGGAACGATGTTCTTGAAGAGCCTCTCAAACTGAAATAGTGAGAGGGCAAAAATCCTAACGATTTTAAAAATGGAACTCAACAAATGTGTGACTGATATTATAAGATAAGATTCTCTGAGCCTGCTTGCCTTTTGATAATACAACTACTCGAAATTTAAGCCAACCTTACCAGAATACTGGCATATAAAGAAATAGTCAATGTAATCTTACTTGCTTTATTGGAAATAATTAGAGATCAGATACTTTAACTGTGGTTGCAAATCAGCTTGAAGTATGCTGACTCAAATAAAAGGAGAGAGTTTATTGTGTAAAACACGGTGAATCAGCGAAGCCCCAGAAGCGGAGATAGCTGCCATCACATTTTCTTCCTCATGACTGTAGATGGAGCCCTAACATAAGTAAATACCCTCTCGGCAATAGAAGTTCGGAATTTTTTAGAATCTATTTAGAGGTTTTCAGCACTTGTACATTATTGAAATTTTAATTTTCAGGACAAACAGTAAACAGTATGAGAAGCCCACTGTTTTCCTGGTTTCTCAATATGCTGAACTGATTCTGTTCTCCTCAAAAATCCAGAAAGACAGACAGACAGTTGTTCAACTTCTATTCTGTCCTGCAATTACCATCTAATCTAACCTTCTCTAACAATTTCTTTGCTTAAGAGCATCTCTAGGGCTCTCAGTCCAGCTGAATTTATTTAGAAAATGAAATCCAAACCTGACGATTCTTATTCATCCCCTACACCCATTACTCGTTTCATAATTTTATGCTACTATACTAAAAGGCAAGGCAACAGAACATTTTGTGGATTTTATTGTATTACATATAAAACATACTGCTGAAATATGGATTGTAGGAATCGCAGTGAGGAAGGAGGGATCTTAGCACCATCTGACTGAAAGATGTTAGATAAAAGAGGAGCTATTTATAGGAGTAAAATATGTCTACAATTATCTGTGGCTAACAATACAGGGTTCATGAGTGTAATTAATCCTTTCCTTCATATAGCTCACTTGTTCAAAAAACAAAGTATTTCTTGGTTCCTTGCAGCAAAACACACACAAATCTCCACAAAACAAATAAGCAGAAATACCAAAAAATACATTCTTTCATACTTTTCAAGATCACAGAATTACAGAACGGTAGGCATTGGAAGGGACCTCTGTGGATCATCTAGTCCAACCCCCCTGCCAAAGCAGGGTCACCTACAGCAGGCTGCACAGGACCTTGTCCAGGTGGGTCTTGAATATCTCCAGAGAAGGAGAAT
>Ga0065711_1003856_pt1 | contig 26064 bp, 18 predicted proteins | sample Hoacrofraction12_FD_59098 | JGI IMG/M metagenome (GOLD analysis project Ga0065711, IMG submission 59098) | Hoatzin crop microbial communities from Cojedes, Venezuela - Epithelial fraction 12 v2 (version 2) | ecosystem: Host-associated > Birds > Digestive system > Esophagus > Crop | place... | reverse complement strand
CCGACCACTCATCCAGCCCACACTTCCTCAGCTTCCCTAGGAGGATATCATGGGAGACTGTGTCGAAAGCCTTGCTGAAGTCAAGGTAGACAACATCCACGGCTCTCCCTGAAAGGGGAGGCCGGTAGAGAAAACCCCCAGGGCTTCCAAAGTTTAACGCTGCTGCTGGCCGGAATTGGCACGTACAGGGATATGCTGATTTTGTGCCAAAGCCATTTACTGTCACCACTTCTCACCTCTCCAGCTGTGGTGTGCGAGTTGATGGTGATCTTACAGGAGCCCCCACCGTGGCAATACACGGTGGATGTCATTTCCTGCCTGCCGATCAGAGCTTCGATTTCATCCCGCGACGGCACAAACTCTCTGCATTTGGTTTTCTTCAGAGATTCATAGGTAAAAAGTGCGTATTTCTCCATTTCAGTTCCTGGAAACTGGTCACGAACCCTGTGAGATAAATATTGTTACGTTAAGCTGACAGTCTGTGAAATACAAAGTTTACTCATTTGAGAATGGATTTTTTTTCCTGGAAGTATTTATGTATCCAGTATGCTATTTAACTGACACGCTCAGAGGTTTACCTTCACTGGCGAGGAAAATGCACTAACCTGTGATTTACTGTGGCACAAATTATATGCGTTCAAAGCTAATGGAACGCAAAAACTGAACTACTTTTACAGCATTAACTACCAGAACCTTGCAATGACTCAGTTCTGACAGCAAGATAACTATAAAAATCTTTTTGTCATCAGCTCCCCTTTTTGTCAATAACAGTTGTTGAATGAAGACAAAACTGCACTAAGGCACTTCAGAAAAAAGCAAAAAAACATATTTTTGACTGCTCAGTTTTGTGGTAATGTCACTTCGGATACTTCATTTCTATTCCTGATTTTCTTAAAGAGTTTCTCTAGACCTTACTGTTCAGCAGTTAGCATTACGAGTATTCACTAACAACTTCAATGAACTAAACTTTTAATTATTGAAAACTGTTGAATTCAGGTAGCTTTCAGTACAGACTGTTTCTATAATCTTTCCAGTGACAAAATACCAGCTTCTTAGAGCTACTAAGGTTAAATTTATGTGAAGGAGTGCAGTGGTTCGTGATCGATGAGGCACAAAAAGATTGCTGCGGGATTACAGCAATGCTGTACGGTGACTATGCATCTGTAATACTGAAACCAAACTACTAATGTTGTATTAGCTGCACTTTTTTTAACTGGGAGACCAGTTTATGAACTGAGTTAAACTGAGAAAGTGAATCAATGTTGAATTTTTTCATTTTAACAGTTATATAAAGTGCTTGCTGTTTTTCACTAATCTTACTTTGCTTGAAAGGTGTATCTTCAATAGAAGCATTTTACAAATATTTATAAAATAATTACATTCAGCAAAGTGACTTACAAAGTCCATGCTCTAGGACACACACAGACATGACTTCTAAATTATAGAGAACAGTTTGTTATTAGTGGACTAACTTTCCTAATGACACACTCTTTGCATTCTTCTGCTGCATCACAGCAGGCGGAACTCCACATTCCAGTTAGTGCTGAACTGTCAAAAATGATTTATTTATTTTCTTTAATGGTCAATAACATCTTAAAATTAGATTTGCAAAACAGACATTTATACCTCAAATACATCTTTCAACATTATAGCGTTCTTTTGCGTGCGTGATGCGCACCTCGCAAAACTCAGGTAAGCAGGATGCAGAATTTTTAACAGCTTGGGCCGTTGAGAATGATACCGGGGGGTACCGGCTGAAGTCATTTAAGTAACTTTATACAGTTACAGAAAGCCCTCCCCTTTGGTAAACGTTAACAAATTACGCATTCAGTTTAGTGGGATTTTGCTTGGTTCTTCAAAAGAGAGTAACTCCACCTAGACTGAACACTTTTCTTACAACAGTTTTGTTAGATTCATTGTTTGGCATAACCAGTTCACTACGTGAATGCATCTTCAAGTCTCCCTTCCAGATGTTTAAACACTGTTACAAGTTGTGGGGAAGAAAACAGCGCGTGAAGAAACTTATTTTCTTGCTCTGGTAGTTCAAAGCTTCTCACCTTTTGAGATGGAACTTCAGATATTTGAGGATGCTGCGACTCGGCAGGAACGTGCAACTCATGCAGGTGAGGATCTGCCAACTATACAGGTTGCCCACGCTCCCAGGGTTAGGCACTTTGTTGGTCTGCTTGATGAGCTGACAGTAGAGCTCATCTCGAAGGGGTCGCAAATCATGTCCTGTTTGGAGGATGCCTTGGATTATAGGGATCGGATCTGACATAGACTCCAGCTGCTGTAAAGAATTAAATATCTTGATGGCTTCATCCTGCAGAGTTGTGTAGCCTTTGTCCTTCAACACTACGAAAGAAAAATAGGGAGAAAGGTACTTAGGCTGAGATATGAAAGAAAGCACTCAGACTTAACACAGGAATCACTTAATGCTATTCTGTGACCCTTTTTATGCAGGATATTACAACGGATCTTTTCCATTTCAAATGTATGATGCAAACTCATTTTATGAGCTATTCTGCTACTGAGATCTGATCCGAGATTAATGAAATCTCATTTTGACATTTTCTGACAACGTAACTTAAAATGTGTTCTTCCTTGACCAGAGTTGTTTTGATGGAGAATCTTCACTCCAGAGCAATCCACTCTGCTGAAGTGTCTATCACTTCTCGCTGTCACCGGAAAGTGAAAACCTAATCAGATCGCAAGGGAGGTAAGGCGTGACTGCATTACGGAAAGTGACAAAGACATACGGCATCGCTCCTGTCTACAGCAGTAGCATTGCCATTAAACCCAAACAACACTTCTAAACGAAATCACTGCAATGAAACCGCAACTTCCTTCTTGAGTGACAGAAAAGTTGGTGACTGTTTTTGTACCACAGGTTATTCAGCGTGGGCTAACAACTTTTACAATCTACTTCAAAGCACCATGCAGTACTTGGGTTCAAGAGATGGAAGAGATTGCTCTGATGTCTGAATCAGTTAGGCCTACTGACCATCAAAGCACAAAACAGTACAGACATACGTTACGAAGTTTCTAACCTGACATTATATTAATAGGGAAAATAACAAGAACTCAACTGCAAGTCAAGGCAATAGCTGAGCATCAGTCCATCTGCGGAGCTACATTTAGTATGGGAAGACTTTGGCAAGGCTTCTACCCCAGAGGCAGCTAGCTGTTCCTGCCCATGGGGAACAGAGAGCATCCACGCTGCGCTCCTGCGTGGGACACCCAGCTCAAGTGCAGAGAAGACCAGAACTGCACCTTGCCACTGTACAGGAGGAGGAGGAGGAGGAGGAGGGGGAAGAGAAGGGAAAGGCTCCTCCTAGGATTTCCCTTTTCCTTGTTATTTGAGCAGGATATCATTTGAGGTATCAGGAAGTCTTACCTGAAGTACCTTAGCTTTTAATCAATGGGGACCTCCCACCTTCCTCCCAAGGATGAAACTTCTGATCTGAGTCATATCTTGTTTAATACGCAGTGGCAGAATAAGACCAGCAAATCCATTTGAGGACAGCAAATTCACAACCGTCAATAGCTCTGAACCATTCATTCAAAACAGACTTCTAAGTTAGTGATTAAGCCAAGGATATTAAAAGACATGGTTACACCTGTTTCGGGAGTAAACGAACTTACATGTCTACTCAGATCTTGTTTCACATAAATAATGCTTCCCACCACAACTGATGAAACTTACACTTGTTAATCGGAAGCTGTGGCTGTTGCAGCTCCCCTCATGAGGTAGGAAGCAACAATAATTTGAGAAGGAAAATATGAGTCAAGAAGACTGAATTGGGTTTAGTTGCGTAAGCTTTTTTAATTTTACTAATTTATTAATTAATAATAATTTCAGGGTTTTTTTCAGCATAAAGCTTTTCAAACTCGGTGGTCTTAGCTGTGTTAGTGGGGGCAACAAGCTCGTGTTACATTACAGCAGCAACAGCAGCCTTCCCTTCTGTAACACCTGTGCAGGAGCACAAGCCCATGGCTCTATGCTAGAAAACCTGCTGTCCTCTACCCCCCGAAACGGAACAGGGAAACGTGTCTATTTGTATTGTAAAAATGTATTTGGCCTACCATTACTTCTCCAGAGTCCACTGACTGAAAACTCCCATCCTCTGGTTTAGTCTTTTGTACAGAAAACTGTTTCTACGACTGAAAAACTTACAGTTCAGATTGATGTCCCCATACGGCAGTGGCAGCAACGGCGAGTGCAACGGATGATGGGTGTAACGGAGAATGGGGTTTCTCTTATAAATCTGTTCAACCACATCAGCATTCAGGCAGTTTTCCTGTTGGGGTAAGAAAAAAGGAGGATTTGGGGTCCAGCATTAGCCATAATGCAATGCTTTGTGACTTTCGGTTGGCTGTGAAAAAACCAGTCCTCAGTGTTAGCAACACCATTTGGTGCTAAATCCAGCTGTGGGTACTGCGGCTGCCACGGCACTCTGCGGGCTCAGGAATGCTCAGCACCTGCTAACCCCAGGCCTTGCGTAAGCTTACTTTATCTGTGCAGTAAAAACCAAACCACAGCACAGCTGCAGGAGATAAAAATGAAGTTTCATGAAATTTTTTGAAGTGTGTTTTAGTTTTACAATTGTTTTTACTTCAGTATTTCCTAACTGGAATTAAGACATCTGTATTCAAATTTTATTTAAAAATATTTTTCCAGCGTAACTAACTGGCCTTTCCAGGGAGAATCTACAGGAGCTACCATAACAAAACAGTCCAGAAAAACTGCTGCTCTAAACCTGATGCACCTACTCTGACATCTAAATACTGTTCTTTCTTAGGCCAAGTGTGACAGATGTGTGACCACTGTCTTCTGTCAGTCCCGAACCTCCACACATTTCTACTGCTCTGAAGAACAGCCTTCATAGTCTTGGAATTTAGGACTTGATACTTGGTTGTGTTTTTTTTTTAGTTTCTTCTGAAAACCATCATCCTCTCTCCTGAAAACAGATTAGCAAAATCTCCAGAAATACATTCTCTGGCTATGCATGCAATGTCTCCAACAGGACCATAAAGCAGCAAGCACTGATTGAATGTGCATCTCATCACGCAGAGGCATGAGATGTTGAGCCTGTGCTATCATAGCACAAGAAATGAAGCAGAACGAAACAAATCACAGGAGCTGTCTAGTCCACATCCTGGTGCGCTGCTCGCTGTGGACAGGGCCAAACAGGTCTGCCAACCCATGAACCTGCACACTGCGCTCTACAGCCTGGTTTAGCAACGTCTCTCAAGTTATACAAAACCAGCAGAACTTGTTCCTGTTCTCATGGAAAAAAGTTATCCGTCTTGTCCTCCAAGCTGCACTTCATACTTTGCTCTTTTGCTGTTTAGACAGAAATTCCTTTATCAGGTCAGTGAACACATTCAGGTCCCACAATTTCCATCCATGTCACTGTGTGATTAAAACTCACATCTTCTGCTTTATTACCCCATATGGCAAAGCCAACATGAAAATGAGACTGATTTCAAATATTTAGGCAACGTATGTTTCCCACCCCACGCCCTCCTGTTCGTGCCTACCTTGATATCCTGAATCAGTTGCTGAGTTGGTGTATCAATTGGCGCTTTTGTGTCAATCACATTCTGGATGGCACTTGACCAGCGCGTCGCCTCATTAAGCAATTTCGTATAGAGACGGTAACAATGTTTGCGTCCGTATACAGTCACATTCCAGTAACCTAGCACAACAGTAAAAACTATTAATCATACAAGCTGTATATATAAAAATACCCCAACTTCTATCTGAAAAGGGCTGTAGTCCCACCAGACCCTGAGTGCTGCACTCTGGATCATGCTGGCAGTTTTTGAGGAACAAAGAAGTTGTACGAGTAATTAAGTGTCATAATAAAGATACTATGGTATTAAAGGAGATTCTCTCCTTCAGAAAAAGGCTAGGAGTAATCTCAGAGTACAACTGCCATCACGCAGCCTCCCATTTTATCCAGTAATCTTGGTAAAAGTGACCATAAGACAACACTATGGGACACTGTTGGCTGCCTGTGGCTTGTGGGCCCTACTTCTCCAGTCCTGTCTGTAACACACACATCTGAAGCAGTCTTGCTTTGTACGTGAGCGTCTTTCGTCGCCTGTGGCACGTGTGCAAACAGGTATAAAGCACGAACCACCTCTTCTGTAAAAAGGTCATTAATTTCACACCAACGAAGTGGCAGCTACGACAGGAAGAGCATTGCAGTTCAGATTCTCTCTCTGCATCCTTGTACAGGCTTTTTACGAAGGCGCTTCAAATAAAGAAAAACTGTTTCACCTTCCACTAGCGAAAGCCTCTTTGAAGCGTCAGTGACCCCAGTGAGACTACACAGGGCTGCCAACAGTCGCTTCTCATTTGCAAACGGCCACTTCCGAGCTGAAAACCAGTTCTGAAAATGCGCAGGGAGCTGACTCAGGTGTAGTACGTAGGTTAGCACAAACTGGACTCCTACTCTAGATCTCCCTATACTTGCTCCACCAATGCTAGTCCTCAGAGCTCCTCAGCACATAAAATAATGTATGAGGAGAGCGCTACCCATATGTCTTTCCCCAGGTCTTCGATGTGTAAGCGTAAGTGTTCTCACTAACTCAGCAGCACCGTGAGCCTACAGTAACCCAAATGCTGGCGAGAACAAGATTCACTCCTGTATACGTTATTACCTCTGTTTCTTGACCAGTAATTCCCTGTAAAATGCCTCAGTGACTTAGGAACTCGATTTGTTCATCAAACTGCAACCATAAGAATCCTTTTAAAGTATTTGCATGCGCTGTTTGTTGCATTACTAGGAAGCAGGACAGAAGGCAACAGAAAGCATATTTGAACAAGAGCAAACAACTACCTGTCTCTTTGAAGATTTTTTCATCAGGTGGGACCACGGAGCAGAGGCTGTTCAGGACCAACGTACCCAGTTTCAAAGCATTTTTCTCTGAACTCTTGTAGTAGTCCAAAGAATTGTGCGTCAAAACAAACCAACGCTTCTTCAGTTTCAGTGAAGACACTTTTGGGTTGTTCTTTACTTCCTTGTGCAGCCATCCTGTTAAGGACACAATTTGAATCATGCTTCTTTTTTAAACAGAGCTGGACAAAACTACGTTGTTAAAAGTTAGTTGTATACTTTCAACAACAACAAAGGTACGATGTGAATTCTTTAGCCGACATATTAAACAACTTTGAGTAAAATTCTCAAACAATGAAATGATGAAGATGGAAAATTAATATGAAAACTTTTCAACTTTCGTATTTATCTAGAAAAATTCTTTTGCCAACTTACAAAACCACTTTTCTCATCATTACAGTGTTTTCTTACATGGCACAGCAGGAGTATAATTTCAGCTGTATTAATTTGTGAGTATATTCCACCGTACAAAGATGAGGCTCCAACACTGCCACGCAGTGCTAGCATATTACCCAGATTGCATTGTGATAACAATCTCTTCAAGGCTTAATGGATGTTAATTACTTTGTTACTGCCCCACTCCGTTCTTACCCCTCACAATGAATTCCTGTCCCTCCACTCTCGTGTCCCCCTTCGACCTTTGGAGCAGGGTTATCCAGTGATGCATCTCTTCAGGAGTGTCAGCATTACAGTGAAGAACACGATTAGCAGTGATGATCACAAATGAGTTGGGTCTATGAAAACAAATGAAGATTGAAAAAGCCTTCACCATCAACATGTACTGTTTACCTCATTCACCATAACCATACACACTGCCCGTTGTTTGCATTTTCTATTCAGACAACTACTGCCCACCTCTAAAACATTTATTTCAACACCACTAAACCTAAAAAAAAAAAAAAAAGAAGCATTTGAAAAGACTCAGCTATGCTGGATTCACACCAAAATGCTACAGCTACGAGTGGTGGGAAAGTTTACATTAAACGGCAACTTGTCCTATCTCAAAATAAAACCATGGTGAGAAAAACCTCCAGTCTTTAATCAGCTTTGGATGTGAATCAGAACTGTGTTTCAGGGTCAGATCTATTTAGAGTGTCTGCTTCAGTAGTTACATTAGCTAAAATCAACTACCATTTACAAAGGTCTACAGTGAAGCAGCATGTGAACACAGACTCTTTCATTTTTAATGCAGCGCAACCCAATTCGCGGAGTGCAATCTATTTTTAATGAGAGTCTGGCTTTCACCCAGTCCTACACCAGGATTCACTGAAGCATGAAGAACTAGCCCAAGTGAACTGTGCTGATGGCTCTCTGGATTAGAGGCAGGTTTTTCAGCCTACAGACACTTGCTTTAACCCTTCACAATTAATTTTTTCATCCTGGAACACACACAGCTTTTAAGAACTGTATCAAATGGAGAAAATGGCAATGATGTGGTCTGGGCCACCCCATGCATGAGAAGCTCATGGGCCTTCCTTTTACAGTTCTTGCAAGAAGGTAACTGGGTAGAAATTAGAACCAATCAAAAATTGTTTATGAGGATGGAGAGGTTCACCCAAATACGGTATCATTCTCCAAGAACAGTGTGTGCCATGTAAAAGCTAGATGGATGACAGGATAAAGAAAAAAGCAAATAAAATGATTAGGGGGAAAAATCAGAACACTGTGTGAAGGGAGGTTACAGTAAATCAAGTAACATGAGAAGTGTGTGAGTTATCTTAAAAATTATCCAAGAGTTACCTACAGCTAGTGCTCACCAGCGCCGCAGAAGGGGACAAGGGAGCGACCAGAACCCAATGCTTTGGTCACACTCACTGTGGTGCTGAAGCGCTGCACTGCTCGGGAAGAGCGGTGGATGAGGAAACAAGCGGGCATGTGAACCAAACAGAATAATTTTGTTGACCGTATCTTAAAATGTCTGAAGAGGAGGCGGCTTTAGATTGAGCTACCTGAAGTACACTCCGGAAAGCCGGACAATGTGATGTACGGGACAGAAGCTACAGATGAGCTGGAGAGAACTGAAACAGGAGAGCGCTAAGGTATAGGCTAAGGTTGACCAAGCTACCAAACAGGAGGTCATGACCAACAGTAGCCAACCTCCCGGGCTCCCCTCTCCGCCTCCCCGGTTAGGAAAATAATGGAAGCCCCGTTCTTGGGATTCTTTCTGAATAGAGATTCAGTGGGCTCTCTGCTCAGCTTCTCTCTTCTCAGGTTGCAATAGGGGGTTCATATGTGTCAAGATAAAAATAATCTATTGCTTGTATTTGGCAAATTTGTTTCCTAATTTAAAAATCTTCCATTGCTGATTTAGATTCAGAGAACTAAAAAAAAAAAAAAAAACTACAAGTAAAAAAAAAAATCTCTGTGAAAAACACTTACAGGAGAAATGTCTTTCTGCCTTAAAATTTTGAAAGCTCTGGACTTCTGTGTTGTATTGTTTAGGAAACCTAGGCTTATAATCACCGTTACTTGTGGCATCAGTGTCTTGGCAGGCCAAGGACAAACCAGTAACTTAAACCCAGCTGTGTCACACATGTCCAGTGAGGAACTCCTACAGCACAAATGATACCTCACAGTCAGCAACCTTATAACCAGGGTCATCGCCTGAACCCAGATTACTTTTTATCTCCCAAAACAATACTACTTGTTCAAGAACTAAGAATATGCTGATGGTTATTTTTTATGCTGCATCATCATCTTTGTTAGAAGATATTTTTATTCTGGGAAATAATTCTAATCCCTGTAGAATACAACATTTTTTCATGAGAAGCTGAACAGAAAAATGTTAAAATGAATTTTTCTGCCTACTATCTTGCTAAAGGGATCAAAAATAAGCTGCTGTTTATCAGGAGCATTACTTATACAAATGAAAGAAATATTTAATCTTCTACTTCTGGATCACTTCAGTAGCTGAACAGTTCATATGTGAAGCAGTGTCAGGGAAGTTAGTGACGCCCCCTCAAAAAACACCGCCGTTCCTATTCCCTGTCTCAACATGTGGTGTTTAGTGCTATGGAAAGGGAGACAATAATGAATCACTTTAAGGCATGGTTGGTCAGTAGAATATAGGGACTAAAGCATACAATTTTGGCTAAAGAAAGGAGAAAAAGAAAGAAAGTCACCAGGCATGGTTCTGACTTACCTATCTGGGTTGTCAGCGGCACAGACAGAATCAATTAGTCCTACATCCAGCGTACCCTGCAAACAAACATCCAACCAGAAGAGGAGGAAGACATTTACTATAACATTACCCACAGCACTCTTTTCAGAGACAGGTGAAAGGAGCAGCAGCTTTGATCAAGCAAAATGAACTGCAGATCTGGGCATCAGTTTCTCTTAACCATTGAAACTGCTGAGGGGGAATCTAACAGACTCAGATAAATACATCCAGTAAAAGATTATCTCTAGTTAAGCTGGAGGCAGCTCAAAAACTCCTCTTAATTTTTCTATGTTTCCAAACCTGCTTGAATTTTTCATCTAAAAGTGTCATCCCAATGTAACCAGCATCCTCTCAGAACAAACTTATGCAGCCATTAATCAGAAGTTTTTATCTCCCTTTGCTTGATATTACGTTCCAAATTTATCCTATTTATTCCCAGTGTGTGTTGTATAGAAAGCTAAATGCAGGACCAGAGAAATTTCAAATTTTCTAGTCCAGGGTTTTTAATTTACTCATGAACTGTATCTTTGCAAAACTTCAAACTCAAGCATACACTGTGGTGTGACAGGGAACTGGACCAGAAAAAAGCAACCCCAAAACCAACACTCATTTTTCATCAAGGTGAATGACAGGAGAGGAATCAGAAGTCAGACTCTCCTCTTGTATGGCTACAGGGTCAAGGACATGGAGCCTCTAGCCAGTGTCACAGCTACCACTGCATTTAAGCAAACCTAGGTTGTGACTCTCAGAAGCTGTGGCCACCACAGTGCTCCTGGTTTCCTAAAAATATTTGCTTTGAAAAGTTCTTCAGACTTAGACTTACCACAGCATTCTGTGGATTTGCCTGCTCATCATGCATCTCTCGGATCTCTTGCTCTGTGGACGCGTGAACTTGGCTCAGTACACTAAACCACTGGCTGTGGAGAGAAAGGCACCAGTGTTAAGTCAAACGTTGCTTCTGCACAAGCCTTTTGTCACCTTTGTTCTGCAGAGATCTAGCAGGTTCTGCAGGTTTTTGAAATTGCTTAAGATTCCTTTTGTCAACAGGCACAAAAGCAGCAAGGTTTTATGTCAGTTCAGGTAATACTGGGTACAAACAAGCCCCTCCAGATCTCCCATCCAAGGTCACGCTGTACTCTTCTTCCGGAAGACAAACACCTTGTACGAAAAGTGGCGTCTCTGAAAAGCTGGCAATAAGCACACTGAAACGTCTTGAGTGCTTGGAGAGTATTTATAACACATTCCACACACTTCATCTGGAAAAAAATACATTGCTAGCTACCTGCAAAGCCTTTAATTTGAAACCCAGCCTTCAGATTACAAATTCTGCTGCACTGATAGCATGACTGGCAACAGTTTCTCACAGTGATACTTCTGCAAAGACCACCCAAGTCCATCAAGTCCTCTGGAAAAAGAATAAAAACCCCAAGCAAATACCTCTGCATTTTTTGTTCCCTACAGAGCACTGGAAAATGCAGCTGCTGGAAGGACCAGTGAGGTTGAACCAGAGCCAATCTGTGCCACTCCAGTAGCCTTGTATACGTCCACAACAGGAGAACTAGCAGAGAGGTTCCCCGTACTTCGGCCCCTAGTGCTCAGCAGCAATTGCAGCAGGATTTAATTCCAACCACACCTTCTGCTTCTGGGAAATCTCGACCCTCCTGGCACTGGTGTATGATAAAGCTCAACTGCTCGAAGCAATCCCACTGAAATCTGAGGGCAGAGCTTGGCCTGTTCGGCAGGTTCCTGAATGCCATTCTCTGAGATATGAATTTGCCATTCTAATGAAAACCACCTGGGGCCAAGTTTTCAAAGGGCTGAGAAGCCCAGCCTTTGAAACAGACTCCTCGCTTTTCTGCAGAGGCTTCTCCTCCACCACGGGCTGAGGAAACAAATGCAAAACTACTCGCTTTAAATACAAAGCTATCCTTTCCGCAGCTGCTTATAGTCACAGAATTTACGCCTGTGACACTGAAGTGCTGCCTCCTTAACTCCAGCGTTCAGAAGCCGACTGATTTCTACATAATGTAGGTATCTGGAAACCAAACTGCCAGAATAGCTTGAGAAAATCTGTGTAGTCTGTCAAACAGTACCATCGCTGCCATATCCTAAACCCCTTCTAGCAGCTTATGCTTTCAGTAGAAACAACGCGAAGCATGAAGAAAAACAACAATTTAGAGTGCCTGACAATAAAGAAGATGAGAACATATTTAGATCTGATTCTTTTGTTAAGACTCAGAGATAGCCCCAGAGAGGCTGTGCTTAGCACTTACTTTGCTGGATGTAAGACAATGTCACTGAAAACCCCTCAAAACGAGGGAAGGGTCATCTCAAGAGAAGGAAACACCAGCTAAAGAAAAGTAAACCTCATCTACCAAAAGATTCCCACAAATTAAATTCAGCTTCCCTTTCTGAGCTCAGGAATTGCAAATGTATTTAAATCTCAATCTTCTATTTAAAAAGAAAAAAAGACTTTGTAGCACTGTATGCACAGTTAGTAATAATTTATTCTTGGATTTTAAAGAAGAATTCAGAGTTTTCAGAATTTCATGTAATCTTCGTGTAAAACAATGAAAAAGAAATTAATCCTGGCACTTTGCAAAAGACAAAGGCAGATTTTACTGCCCTGTCGCTTTCTTCCCTCTCAGCACCTCCTTTGGTCTTCAGCTGAGTCCTAGCACCCAGGAGCAGGGAAAAACACAGAGTAGGGGTTTGAAAGGAATGAACCCTCAGCAATGGCTGCCCACTGAAACATTACTTCTGTCCTCAAATACACTTCCATGATCACATTAGTAATTCCTCTTTGGGGGGGGTATGGGGGGGTGACGTTTCTCTTGCTTTTTCCCGTCACTTGAACAAAAGGCATGATCATGACCTAGCCCATGGACAAAATCTGTTTTTTCAATAGCAGATCCAGAACCAACACAGTCCAGTAATTTTGTACTTCACTTTTAGCAATGCCAAACATTAACGAGACTTTGACTTGAGCCCGTCTGCAAATCCTTACACATCTCCCTCATTAAAGCCTTCTGGGATGACTGAGAAAAAAGAAACATGAATTACACTGGTAAAAAGTAATTTAACCTGGACGGTGTGTTATGCGTACTCTACACAACAATAGCATCTAGCGTATCTTCCTCCACGTTTAAGAAAAAAACGAGAGACGCATGGCAACAGACAAATTTTTATGCTGATAATTTCTTATTGGTGCCTAGGGCATGTACAAAAGTCTAATAGAAGACACTTCAGCTAAGCCTTTATTTTAAAATATACTCACATCACACAAGAATCTTAACAATGAGTACTGAAAAGCTCATACTTATTTCAAGGATAATTTCAAGGATGCCTCAAAAAAAAGAACGATTCTGCATTGTAAGCATTGTTAAATTTATTCTCAGGGTCCTGTGATATAGGCAGGTATTATACCTTTAAAAAGAACAGAACACACAGCAACTTTCAGGGCTTCAGAGCAAAACTAGCTCCAGTGATGTTGACACAGGCATCCTGTATTCTGGCCTTGGGGCAGCAAGGCAGTGGGTAATAAGCTTTGATTACTAAGTTCACTTTATTTAAATGCTTGAATTTATGGGCAAGCATATTATTATCTCACATGAACTGCAGTGTCGGGTTTGTAATTTTTTTTAAAGATGCACTAGAACTGATCTGACACGTCAAGTTTGCTCCTCACCTACCAGCGCCCCTCTGCAGTTTGATACGGATCCTTTAGCAACAAAAACAATACCCTTTCTAAGTCAGCAGAAAGGGAAACACTCTGTTGCACCCTCTTCTTATTCACCAACATGCGTTCATCCTAAAATACAGTGACCACATTACAACTTTTATCTGAAAAAAATATTAGGCTTTGCTTAGGCAAACAGATCCTAAAGGCCAGTACTTTATTTCAGGCAGATTATAGGGTCTTAAATATTGATTTCATCTGTGCAGCTAAACACAGCAGGGTAATGCACAAGACAATCACCAATGCCTGATGACTGCCCCTCTACAGACATACCACATTTCAGAAAGTTCCCAGTAATAAATGGGGAGCAGCCGAGTTCTAGGCCAATCTTCATTGGCACTCTGACTCTTCCCAGTAATGCTCTGCCACAAGACTTAATTCTCAACAGGCCTTTCAAAAAAATTGTTAAATGCAACATTTATAACGCAGCCTGAATATTTTGTGGCAGTGGGTAAACAAATTAACGGCAAGCACAAGTCAGAATGACACAGATGTTAAAAAGTAAAGAAAAAAAAAAAAAGAAAAAGGCCTGATGATTTTCATACCTTGCATCCTCAGGAGACTCAGCAATTAAGTGGTAGGTCCTATCACCCATTACTAGATCAATACCGTTTTCTTTGCCTGTATTATCAACGATCTCTCTGAAAAGAAGAAAAGACCAAGACTGAGCATCAGAGACTGTCAACATTTTGAAAACTCCGTTCTGCTGAGAGGATCACAAACTACTGATACTTCAAATAACAGCAGTCAGCCTTCATCAGATTAATTTGCAAGACTCACAATCTGATTTATCAGACAGTATTAATTCACCAAACTACAGTTGTGTTTTCTGCCTATACAGTACAAATATTCAAACTATTATGAATGTCACTACATCAAGTTGACTATTCTGTTATTGTTTTAACAAGAACTATAGAACCTCAAGAGAGGCGAGGATAACTGAGTTAAGAAATGGATATATTTCTGAACTGATTGCACACTTAAGTAATTTTTGGAGTGGTAAAAAGAAAGCTTTAAGAGTTAAAAACAAAAAGCAAAAAAAAACTGGATCAGTGATTCTGTGTGGTTGTGAGTCAGCATAAAGACAACTCCAGACATGACTCCAGCAGAGTGGAATCAAGTCTTACAGCCATTTCTATTTTTCTGTACCTTGGAAGAAAGCTTAGGTACACTTTTACACAGAAATGAGACTACCAATGCTAGCATACTCTAATTTTTATATTAGTTAGATAATCCATAAATTCATAAAGCATTCTGACTGTTTCAAAGGAAAAATACCATCCTTTACAAAACTTTTTTGATGCATGCTTCGGGAAGCATAGAATTTTAAGGCATAAGGAACTATAGTTAGCATGATGTAAGTTATTAAATTAGGTTTAGTAACTCTATATTTTTAAAATGAGTATCTGCATTTTAAAGACTTCTCTACTGCTAACACAATTATTTCAAACATCAAAAAAATCATAAATGCATAGAGAAGATACAACTTTGACCCATGCTAACTTAAATATATTCAGGGCCTACTAATTTCACCCTCTCCATTCTAGGCTTGCCTGCAGCTATGGACTTGGCAACATTCCCCAAATTGCCTTGGGAATCATTACAGACTAAGCAGGGCCTCCAGTCTGGGAGAAAGCATAGATGGGTTCATTATAGCAGCAGTTTTCTGAAGTATTTGGCACGGGCTTCACTCTGGAGCGCTCCGTAGACTTAAGAGAGAGCCGAGTAAGGACAACACTTGCTTTCAATAACTTCATCACACACACCCTCATGCTTGCATTCACACAATTTGAAGGCAGGGCACTCCACATCTTTGCAGATTAAGCCCCAAGAAGTATTTAGGAGGAACTATGGCTAACACAAATACATATAAACCTACTTGGCTGTTCGGACATCAATGGCACCCTTTAGCTTTTCTTCACTGTCATTTTCAAAGTACATCAACCTGGACTGCCTAAGAACAAACCATCGTTTCTTCCAGTTCCTTCTGGAAAGCGTAGATGATCCACCCCCCTTTTTGTGAAGCCAGCCCTGCTTAAGTGCTTCCTGCTTGGAACGAAACCACAGGAAGGTCTCATCCTTCAGGACACACCAGCGTCGCTTCCATGTGTTTATTAAGCCACCTGGCAAGAGAGACAGATGTGGGTTTAGACGTAGTTAAGACAAACAATTATATTATAAAACAGAAGCTGTGACCAAACCAACGCTGGAAGATGCTGACCAACAGCGCTGTACTTAAACTGAGCCTCTGCTGTAAGCCACGAAGCCAAAGATCTCATTTTTGCACATCCTTAAGGCCACCAATATTGCTGGCAATCCAAAGACCCTTAAACTATAAATTATAATAAATCTCTACATAACAAAACCATATATGGCAGGAGGGTTGGACTAGATGACCTACAGAGGTCCCTTCCAACCCCTACCATTCTGTGATTCTGTGATATGTAACCGATATATAATTATATACACTTATACATAACATATATATAATAAATAATAAATGATTAAAAAGTCTTATTGTATATGAGAATCAGACCTTCAATACTGTTACTTTTGGTTATTAGGAGGTAACAATGTTGAACTCAAAACCACAAAACCTGGAACAGCTATACTTACAGTGAGAAATACACTAGTGTGAGCTCAGTCACACCGAAGTGTGGCAACACTGTCTAAACTTCTTGCGAGTTTTGTTACGGCAGACAATACACCTTGCACTGTAGTTACACCACAGTCATAAAAACCTTAACCAGACCAACACACTCCTGTCGTTCCACAAAAACCTACTGCTAACTGCATCAGGAGGTGAAAGCCACGCTAGCGATGACTGCGTAGAGTATTTTTCACACAAACGTAGCTGTACATCACTGTTCCTGTTCCAGGAAAGTAAGTTATGCTGCAGCGATGGGTATCATACAAGGATTCACCTAGATTATAATTTACTATCAGTCATCAGAAGATAAACCCAAGAATCCTAACCAGAGAACTCCTGTGTATTTTCTCTTGGAGTCTCTCATGCCCCTTCGCTACACACATCCTTCTTTGTGTCTTTTGGATCCAAAATGAAAGTCGACTGAGGTCAGTGAAACTGCTCCGCAACGCAGAATGCTGACTGTTACGAGGTTTTGGGAGAGGCAATCAGCTTTCCTCAAAATTTGGTACAATTTGACTTTGTGACTTATTTTGCTATATTTATACTGGATATTCCATTGTTTATGACCCAGCAAAGATGTCAAATGAAACAGAGGCAGCCCAAAATGCTGATGCTCCTCTGGAGATGGGAAAAATGCTGCCAGATGTAAGCCAATGCAAGTAACTTAATTGGAGAGCAGCTCCCTCCAGACTTCTCTATTACCCTTTCAAAAATTCAAAAATAATTTTAACTCTACAAGAATTGGAGTGCAATAAAGGTGTAGTAAACATTTCTGGTTACTTTGTGCATTTAGCCAATTTTGATTCACTCAGTACCTTTCATGTACAGAAAGCTGTGAAAGTAGGGCAGGCTGACACAGCTATAGACTGAATCCCTCCGGTAGGAAAGTTCATCATCTGTGTCAAACCTGGAGTCAAAATCTTCTTCACTGTCTTCAAACTACGGAAGAAAAGAGGAAAGGTGAAATGATCTCTCAGAAAAGAGTTTAGACGAAATTGGTTTAGAAGTAAGCATTTTATGTTGTGTTAGAAGGACACGATTCCTCGATGGTTTTCATCGGGGTCACAAAGGAAAGGGCACACCGCAGCAAGCTGCAGCTGGCCCTGTTTGATTACACCCTGGCTCTACTGTCATGCAACAAATCCATGAAACAGCCTTGTAGCTGCCCAGGAAAGTTATCCCTTTGCAACATGGCCAGTGTATGCTGCCTTGCGCTTCTTCCCTCCGTCACTGAAGTGCTGGGGTAACAGTTTAGAAAAGCCTTGAAAAAGGAACATATTCCACAAGCTGTGGTAATGGCTTTCCTCCATCCTCAGAATAATCAGAATTTCTGTTCTGAATCTGACACGCACCCAGTCTCGTGCAACAGGAAGGACTCCTCAACAGAGACAGCTAAAAGTCTTTTAGGCAAGAACTATCAGCTTCTCCCAATGACCATGCTGGCTCTTCGACCAGCTTTCACAACCCCAACTGCAACAGATATTTTAGTGTTAAAAATTTCCTTATGAAGAAGCCAGCGTTGCTGAAATACTTTTTCATTCTCCCAGTCACACAGTCTCACAGAAGTATTCTGAGTGGTAGAGGGAATCATATTCTTCCCAAAATATTTGCAGGAGTAAAGCCCACAGCCTATTCAGTAAACAGCACTGAAAAAGAGCTCCTCAGTCTGAGTATCTGCCTCGGTAATTTTAGGCACTTTGTGAAATTTACTGTCCAAGTCTTCTCAAAATACACCTGGCATTTCAGAGACTTCTGCAAGAAGTTTATTCAACACTGTTGCAACTTGCACGCATAACTGCATCTGTTTTTTCTGAAATCAATTCCCCACCACACGGACAGAACACACACGGACAGAAGAATTACGCGTATGAATGGGATCCCAGGCCACGCACTGAGCTCCTCACCAAGTAACGTGCAGTTCTGCACTACACCAGACGGAACCGTATCCTGGCATAGCCTAGGACTGCCGGCAGCTTCTGAGGCGCCTCTAATGCACTCACCCCAGTGGCACCTAGGTGGCAACAGACAGCTACGTCCATACGCCATCTGAGAAATCAAACTATACCACACAGACATCTGCAAGAACAGCTACAGTAACTACGGCTGCAGAGTGAAAAAAAGATCAGAAAGCACATATCAACTATTAGATAATAAAACCAACGATACTTACAGAAGATTGAGCTCCTTCAGAGCTAAAATCTGTATGCTCCAGAGCTATTGTACGTCCCCACTGAGCATCGGTAGTCCGGTGACCACTGGCTACTGTGCGAATTAGAGAAGGTCACGCTGCTACCAGAAGTAATAGCACCGTCTTCGTAATCNTCTTGGTCGTAATCATAGTCTCCATCGGGAGAAATAAGTTCCACAGAATCTGGGGGTCTGCATGAAACGTTTTCAGGCATGCAGTATGTGGATTCACCACTGGAAGAGTTGTGGAGACTGACCGTGTNGTGGGTAGGAGGTATAAGCATGGTGTTGCTAGCAGCAGGAATTGTTGGCACCACAGTATCATTCATGTAGGGATCCTCTTCTGAGGAATCATCGCTTGTTCTGATGCCACTGGTCCTTTGATCAGAATGGNCATGCTCACTCGGGTTGGGTGAATCCTTAAATGCATCATCGTCAGCTTCAAAGCCCTCATCTACCTCCTCCTCAGGATATGGCTGGCTGAAGTTAAAATTGGGTTTTTCACTGCAGGCGTTTCCAGTCTGTTCAGTCAGCTCAGCAGGATACCCGTTGCCCACAGAGAGAGACCTCTCAATGTTTCGGACACATTCATCAATCTCATCAAAGTTCAGAGATTCCAGGAACTCCTGGGCTGCTCGACACGCTTCATCCTCGAGCCGCCGGAGTTCCTCGTCTCGAAGCTGCTGCAACCTCTGTAATGAAGCCTCTGTCAAGGACAGCTCCTGCTGCTTCTTCACACGCTGCAGGTCTTCAATTTCTTTTTCCAGACGCAGGATTTCTTCCACCTGCCTGCTTTCTTTCTGCTTCTCCACCTCTTGCTTCAGCTCTGCCTCCTTCTGGGCTTTCTGTATGGCAGCCAGTTCCTGCTTCTGTCTCTCTTCTTCAGCCTGCATTCAAAATAAAATAAAATAAATAACTAAAATCAAATAAAGCCCCCCAATCCAAGATTCCTTCTCAAAATTTATTTATTTCTAAACCACTGTGCTCCCATCATGCTGTTCATTGAAAAGGACCCTTATCCCTACATCAGGAAAAAAAGAAAAAGAAAAACGAAAACATGATTACATTTGCTCACAGATACTGGAAAGCTCAAGTATGTGCAGAAAGTTCAATCTTTGCCAAAAATTAAATGAAGCATGAGGTGAAAGAAATTTCCATGCAAACAACTGTATCAAGTTTCCTTTGGCTTTATCTGCCAGCTCCTGTAATAAGTTTACTTTAAATGCCACAGATGCCTTCTATTTTTTTAATGGCTGGGTTGTGATACTGAAATAACCAGGATGGCTGAAAGCATTAAGAATATCATTTACCTGCTGGGCAAGACGCTCTGCTTCTTGCCTTTGTCTTTCTCTAAAAGTGAGGGAAGAAAAGTTAGTAAATCAAGCTCAACATAAGCTCATCACATACCTTTGCTGGGGCAATAGCTCAACTTACAGACATCATCTGCCACATGGAAAACAGCCAGAAGCGAGGTCACCAAGGATATGTTTGTGAATAAGAAACAACCATGACTGATAGGTATATGTGTCCTTTAGCAAAAGAAGCGAAGATTTGCAAAATCACTTGATCAAAGATAGCCTGAAATGTAGGTTACTCAGACCAAAACCTAATATGGCACAGACAGGAGAGTGCTGTAAGGCAGCATACTGCACCTTTCTTCCTCCTCTTTTCTTCTTTCCTCCTCTTGTCTCCGCTTCTCCTCTAGTCGCTCCCTGTAAACACGTCGAGCAAGCTGGCCTCGCCGCTGCTTCTGGAGGATTATGGCTGCTTTCTTCAGGCACAGGAACTTTTTCCTACCACAGTATGCTCTGTAGTTCTTCTGTATCACAACCACATGGTGGAGAACCTTTCTATATCGCTTTCTGGGAGATAAAAAATAGAAGGCAAATTTCTAAGAAAACAAGGAACTAACGAGCAGTCGCGAGAGGTCTTGCCATGGTGACCTGCAATAACGAGCCCATGGTAGTAAAATAATTTATTATTTCTAGCTTTGTGACAGTTTCCCCATTCTTGTTCACATTCTCCTCCCTAGGAGAGGAAAGAGGTTCTCTCCTTTCTATGACAGCGCTGTCTGTGTCTTCATTAAGGAAATGCACATTACTTGTCTTACACGTTCTTCTGCCCCTGACAAACAGATGCTAAAAGGGCAGCTCTGTGTGTGTGCACACATGTGGAGAAAGAATATACATAGGTAGTCACCCCACATCTTGGAAAAGAAAGATCATGAACAGCAGGATAGCTCTGTCATTATAAAAGAAATACAGTTTTTGAGTGACTGGTGAGAACATAAGGACAGGACTAATATACACATGAAGAGAAATTACCTCGTTATGCAAACAAGTTTCCTTAAGCTGTCCTCAACTGATTCGTAGAAAAAGCAGAGAAACAAACAGATGGGATGAACAACTCCACTTAATACATAATGCATGAAGCCAGGTAAAGAAGTGAAACATTAATCAGTTACCTAATGTCATGATTCTTTAAGAACCGATTAGTTTTATTTGCCTTCTCTTTTCTTGCCATGACAAGCAAAGACAAAGCTGAATCTCAGCTGGTAACTTGGGGCAGCCCCACTAGGTGCCATCCAGCTAGATTTTCTACCGTGGATCTAATGCCATGATACGATTATATTGGCTGACCTCCAATCTTCCATACTGTCCTATTCATTATATTAAAACAATTCAAACTCCATTTTTTTTTTATTCATGGATCTGGCAAAGATACCAGATCCAAGATTTGGATGCCTGGTCCCTACAAAAAGTTAAGAATTGTGCCAGAAGGATTTAATTCCATGACACCCCACCCACTTCTTCAAAAGTTTAATTGTTAATGTTCTGGTCTACTCACTCACCGGGCTGCATAACCTAAGATGTGCGCTCGGATAATCATTGCTGCCTTGGTGACTTCCACCTCTCGCTGCTTCTCCAACTTGTGTTCCAAGGACTCGCGGAGAAACACCTACAGAAGAAAATTTCTGGCTTAACCAACTTGCGGACAGCATCATATATATCATATATGAAGGACAGCCAGGGTGCTGCCAATGTCAGTCCGAGCAGCAAGCCTCAGCCTGGGATTCAGAGACAAACATATCATTTCCTCAACAGAAAAGAAAAAACTGAAACGTATTCCTCTTAAAAGAAAATACCTGCAGATGATCCTGTAACTCTGGATTACAGTGGGAAGAGCCTGATGGGCTGTTCAAGCAGGAAAAAAGGTAGTTTCTCCCTCTCTGTTTCGTGGAGAAAAAAGCCCATCATCAAAGCAAAAGCAGCAGCACTCCCACGGAGAGGCACAGTTCTGAGTTTTGATTGTCACTAGAAAGGGACCACGTTTTACTGCAAATCACTCAACACTAAGGAACGTGGAAAGTCCCACAGAAAGTCCCAAAGTGCCGCACCGAGCTGCGCTGGGCAGCTCTTTCTGTATAAAATTTTTACTCATGGAAAAAGCCTTTTCTCTGACTCAGTGGGCAATCCTTCTTTGCTCTACACACACTGGCTTTAAAAACACAACAGAATTCTGCTTCAGAAAGGCACCCAGCTCCCTCCCAAACAAAAATGGATGTTCAGCCCACGTTCAGCCCGGGCTCACGCCTTTTCCCGAGCGGGCGCATGGCAGCTTGAGATGTAAACGACCAGAAAAATTCACGCTGAAGCTAAATCATCGCAAAGTTGTTGTTACCCCTCTTAAGCAACATGGGCAGGATTGTGCCCCGTCCTGGGTTCAGTCTAAAACCAATGCCCTCTTGTTCTCCTCCACAATAAGCTGTTGATGAAGACTCTTACAAATGTGCGGGCAGCTCCTGGGGGGGTGAGCCCAGGCCCCAGCAAGGGAAATTACAGCAGAGCTCTGGCTCCTGCTGAGGTCTGGATGAGCAGCTGGTTAAAAAAAATTCGGGTTCTCACAAACATACATCCCTAAGATGCCGAAGCACTGTCCGGGGTCTGTGCATAAATACTGTTAATATACGACGTCTGAAAGTATAATGGGAAGCACAGCCCAGCTCTGCGGCCGAACATTATCACCGTATTATTTGTAAGCCATCATCTACAAAAACGGGATGAAAGATGACTTCAACTGCCATCAGAATATTTCAGATTCTATCTCTTAAAATAACTGTAAAATGATTAAATCAACTTTCCCAATAGCATCTCTGAGACTCTGTAAGTGTTCAGGGGAACGGAGGAAACCCTTCAAAACCATGCAGTTGTGGGGAGAAGGGGGGGAGAAGGAAGGGCTTTTCACACAAAAATCAATCAGACTTTACAAAATATTTTTGCTACCTTATGGTAATGAGAAAGCTTTTTTCACAGTTCTACCAACTGACAGGAAAACTGCAAGTGTAAGACGTAATTCAGCAAACTTTACTTCTGGATCTGTTTTTCATTCTCCGCTACGGAAGCCCTGGGAGTGCAAACAGGAGTTACTAGAGAAAAAAACAAGGAGAAAGCCGTCCGCAGAGGCCTGGGGGATGATGCTTGACAGAGATGGCCTGATATTCGCAATCCACTCTCTAGTCCTTTGCACCAGGCATTTTTAAGATTTAGGAAATCTCAGATCCGGCAGCGGGGAATCTTCTCCTGAGTACGCAGTGCTTTCACACCGTTTGTTACGACCAAGAGCACAGGTTTGCAAGGAGGGAAGCTCTGCACGCAGCTGTTGTCCAGAATCAAACTTGCACAACGAGCATGCAAAAGCACCTGGATTGTTTTCTTTCTCAAATTGTAAATCCATTCTTTTAATTGAAATCACTTGAATTTTTTTTGGAAGAAAAAAAAGTTTCGGGCAAAGTTCAGGTTGTCCAGTAGGACAACGTGTGTGTAGGACACATATTGAGGTCTAGTGTACCTCTGAAAAAGACTCTCAGACTAGGATAGCAAGCACACTCAGAGCTCAACTCTGCCACACGAACATTGGCTAAAATTCCTCCCCCTGATTTCGGCCAGTGAGCGGGTATCACGCGGGTGGATTTACTAGTGTGAGTGGAGCTCCCTGCAGAAAAAAAGCGCTACCTCACATGCTCAATACTTCTAAAAATGATAAAATCCAGCTACCATGCTTTAAGCTCTGATTCCTCACCAGCGCTATCGCTTGTGAGCAGTGGCAGAAAACTGAAGTGGACTCTTTTCTCCATGAGTGAAATCACCAGTCCAGTGTCTAAGTGCCTTAGACAGCAAATTCCTCAGCACAACCATTAATTGTTGCTACAAGGCTTTCACCAGTAGGCATGCGCAGCTTCTTTTCAGGCCAGAAGTAATTACCATTACAACTGCCCCTCTGCAGCTGTGCAGTCTAAATCCTGTCCCCTCAGCTTTGTACAAGCACCAGTCCCACAACATGCACAGTCAGATTATTTTACCTTATTTTTTCCAAGCTGCCATTCGGTGCTTGTGTTGTCATACAGACGAAGAAGGACGGCGCATTTCTCATTTAAATCTTCGGGCAGAGTTAAGTTTCTCATGAGGACTTTATACCTGGCAACCAAAAAGCATTTATTACTTCATTTAAGAGACAAGTTCTATTTTTGCCATACGATTTTTTTCTTACTAGATTTTCACTTTATCCCTCAATACAGGAACATTGATTTGGTATCCAGGACTCGCATCTGAAGTGCACAAGTCGGTGTATTTACCTTATATAAAAGTCTTGAAAGGGCCTCCGGACCGGGAAGCCAGCCCTCCGAATCCTGACTGTCTCCAGCATCCCAGAATAGCGCAGCTGGTTAAGCACCACTGTCTGATCAAACTGGTCTGGCATCTAAAACGAGCAGGTTCAAAACAAGGACTTTAATAGCAGTGGTGAGAGAAGTCGGGGGAAATAAACAAAGGGCAAATTATATGGATCTGCAATGCATAAATGCTAAAAACTAGCTACACAATGTCTTAAAGGACACCAGCAGTTCAGAACATATAAAAATGTATCTACAGGATGGAAATAAAGGGGTAATTACACAATATAATTTCCATAAACACAACATTTACAGCCATTTAATCCCATCAGCTCTCTCCTTCCATGTCTCGTGTATTCGCAGGCCATTGCTGTGCAGGAAGAAGCGACGGAAAGAAGCCGACAGGTCAACAGCCACCAGCTTGGATATTTTGTTTCTTTAGCAACTGAATTGACAGTTTCTGTAGATGATCCCAAATGTTGAAAATACACAAATACAGTGGTGTGATACAGTTTTAGGAAAAAACACAAAACCAGAAGGGCAGAAAAGATTTAATTTTTAGTGTAGTGACAATTCATCTACTATGGACAAGGATGGAAGTTTGCCAGCGGAACCTCAAATCTTAAATAAGCTGTATTTCAAAGAGTTTCTTTTTGCTGCTATTCTGAACAGCAGAAATATTTTCATCTATAAACAGAGAAAAAAATAATTTGCTTATCTGAAATAAGTCTCTCTTAGTTTGCACGCAGTTCTTTCGGCATAATTTTTCATTTAGAAAACAGGTAACCCTAGCCACTCAGCCACAAAAACCTGTGCGTACTGATCAGTATCTTCCTGCCCCCGGGAGCCCCCTTGTCCCATCGCAGGGTCCCCAAAGTCACCTGTCCTGTCACCACGCTTTGAGGTAAACCAGCCACGGCCACACAAAGCTACTCAAGACAGTTGACAGCAAAGCTGTAGATGCCCCATCCCTGGAAACATTCAAGATAGTGCTAATCCCTACCCGGGAAAACGCCAGCAACCCTGATACCGAAACGCCACCACATGTAAATACGCCGTTTCCTTCATCAGCTCCAAAATCCACTTTAACCCACCAGCTGACTCTCCTGCACTGTCATCTGCAGGGCTGGAGTACAGGGCTTAGTACCCTGCAAGAAGTTCAGAAGGTGGGATCTCATAGATAGAGTCAATGGTTTATGTAAGACCTGGAGTTCCTCAGCTGGTAGAAATGACAGCAAGACCAAGCCCTGAGCAACTGCAAATCAGAGGACTCTCTTGGTATTTGTTAACTGGCTTTAATCATGCCTCTTCTTCAACCTAGCAAATAAATGACTCCTCAGAATTTTAACTTCTCAAAAGTAATTTCAGGAAAGCACAGACTCAAAAGATAATTAAAAATACCTAGTCTAAACTTTTCCATCAGCTGTGTAAAGCAAAACACTATGTGCCAGTCATAACTCAGATTCGTTAATTAGGTAGCTTCAAAAATATTGATAGATTAGCTTCTACCTCCCTCCTTTAACATGCAAAATCTTTAACTGAAACGTTGCCACTCTTCCTTTCATTAATTCCCTTTCCCAAGCAGAGTTGGGAGCCCCCCTGCACCGAGCTGTCGTGGAGCTGCCCAGGCCAACGCTTCCCCGGCACTCACCGTTCCTCCGACAGCAGCAGACCTTCCAACCCCTTCCTTTGGTATCTGGGCTAAAATTCACACGGAAAAAGACCACAGCCCGGCCCTTCCTCCACAGTCCA
>Ga0065711_1033124_pt1 | contig 26066 bp, 14 predicted proteins | sample Hoacrofraction12_FD_59098 | JGI IMG/M metagenome (GOLD analysis project Ga0065711, IMG submission 59098) | Hoatzin crop microbial communities from Cojedes, Venezuela - Epithelial fraction 12 v2 (version 2) | ecosystem: Host-associated > Birds > Digestive system > Esophagus > Crop | place... | reverse complement strand
CCGCCTGGACAAGGTCCTGTGCAGCCTGCTGTAGGTGACCCTGCTTTGGCAGGAGGGTTGGACTAGATGACCCACAGAGGTCCCTTCCAACCCCTACTATTCTGTGATTCTGTGATTCTGTGATTCTGTGCACAGAGATGAGTGTTGTAGTGTGTTCATCTGTTTTCAGATGCACTCAGTCCCTGAACCATTAACTTTTTACCTAATACCACTCACTTTTAAAAATAATTGATAGATTTAACATTTTTGTTCTTTTCCTTCCTTTTAAAATGGGCTTACTGGAACTAGAATGAATTTTATGTTTTCATTGAAAGAAGTAAATAGTAAAGCTCTATACACAGCAACCATTTTTATGGTGAAAGCATCCTGTTTGAATCTGCACAGAGAGTATGTTATTTTCTTTTTCAAGGACTTATCTCTATAACATTATTGACACATTTGGATCAATACATTTAAAGGTTTCTCTTTTTTTTTTTAATATCAAATGCAGGAGTGATTTGTATGTTTACCTTGATAATATACACTTGTCTCTTTAAGGTGACAGCAGATGTTCCAATGAGAAGTGACAGAACTAAGTGCTGAAAATATAGCAGCCCATCTCAAGCTCCCTTAACCGTAAAATCTATGAATTTACGCTCAACTGAGCGATAATAGTCATGAATTGTCCAGGGGTGAATCATGGTGGTTGGAAGTGTACCTATTTACCTTGCACAATGATAAACCCTTCAATGCACTGTCTAAATGCACAGACAATATTTAGCGGCTTTATTTATCAATTAACCGTTTCCATCACACTCAGACTGTGTATACTGTGGTGTGCTGCTGTATATTGCTGCACTACTTTGTCTTCCAGTTTCTGTGGACTGTTTAGTTAATGCACATTTTGTAGCTCTCCAAGGTTAGTTTAATACCGCCGTTCCAGTGTGAATAGTTTGATAGTCTGGGGATCAAATCCTCAGAGAATGTAAGTCAGCGCAACTTCACTGAAATCCATGTGGCATCAGAGTTTATATCACAGCACCATCAGGTCCATTACCTATAAATAATTTCAGGTTTGGTGTGATTTCCCAGACAGGATTTTATTCCTCTTTGTGCCTGTGTCTGTCTCTGTCATTGCCTATACCTCCCATTGGGGGTTATACTCTCTACTCCACCTGTTCAGCAGTGCAGACCCAAACAGAGCACTAATGGTCTGCTGTTTTAATCAGGTGAAGCAACCACAGCAGAAAAAATACTCTAATTATGGATCTTCTTCTGAACTGTTCTATGGCAGCTCCATGGTCTCATCCTCAAATGTCTTCTAATTTTGCACTGCTGCTGATCACATTCTGTTCCTCTTTAAGGCACAGCAAAACCCCATCAGCAAATGTCTGACCTCTGCCACAGCTGTTTTCATGATCCTTAAGCTTGCTGGAATGCACAACCATTGCCAACGTCATCCAGTTCATCCTTGGACACACAAACCAATAAAGTGTGTATTTTGAGGAGAATAAGTCAGTGTACTTTCTGAGGAAGCTCAGTGAAAGTGAATGTACCGTTTGGTACAAGTAAAGCAGGCAGGCAAGCACAGCAGATCAGCATTCAAAGAGAAAGATGCCATCAGAGTAAAGGGAATACTTCATCATCCTTTTCTGTCAAGACATTATGGGCCTGGCTGTGATGTAGCATAGCCATTTTCTGCATAAAGTTAATTTAAGCAGCCCAGGAAGGATTATTCCCCTGTAAGAAATAATTCCTGCTTGTTCTCCAAGCTGCCAGTGTAACAGGGGAAAAGAGCAGAAGCAAAGGGAGGAGGTTGGGGCTGACATGTCTAATGCATTATACCAGTCTTCAGTCCAGGAATCTAAACTAGCTGCATGGCCAAGATTGTTACAGCTATTTTACAGGTAGGTAGTTCAAGAAAAAAAGAAGTTCAGAGCCTTGACCAAACTAAAAAAAAATCACCGACGCTAGTGAACACTGAGTCTCTGTTCTCTGCTCTCCGGAGGTAGGAGTTGGAGACAGAGAGAGAGAAAGAAAGAATATGCATAATGTATTTTTTATGCAAAACACAGTACAGTGTAAAAACAAAGATCACTCACAGTTTTGCAATACATATATATAAAATAACATTAAAGAAATTACTCATCAAAAAAGCACAGGGATTGCACAATAAAACATTTTGAGCAACAGAGATACAGCCTGGGCCAGTCTCCAATGAAAAATTTTAAATTAACTAATGCAATTATTTTGACAACTGTAATTCCACTAAAATTAAAATTCTTGATGTTGTACTTCATCATTAACACATGGTTACAAGAGCTGTGTATGTCTCCCTTTATATTTGTCAATGAAATGTTCCAGAATGATACAAAAATATCGTTACTTCCTGTAGTTGTGATTTATTCTGTACTTTGCTTATTTGCCAGTATGTGAAAGAACTAGGTTTTGAGTCTGCCTTTGTGATTTAGACTTGCATACAGTGTTTTACAGGGTAGGAGAGTTGTCAGTTCTGTTCAGTGGTGGTTGTGCCAGACAAAAATTCTTCTGGGAAAATCTGTGGATCTGCTTGAGTTCTTCGAAAAGAGTATTAGATATTATCCCATCCTGCCTCTGTAAATGACCAGTCCTAGGTATGTGTCACATTGCTGAGCATGGCAGGGCTGCCACGTTGATTGCATGTGGTCCCTGCATGCCCCATGAAAAACAGCATTACCAGGGATGGAACAGAGGGACAGAGGGTGAGCCCTCCCATTGCCCTGTTGTCCCATGAAGTGAGCCCAACAGATCAAGTGCTGCAGAAGCAGATTGTGGAGCTGCTCTTTCTCTCTTCTCTGCATTTCCATTCCCTTCTTCCTTTCCAGGAATGTGGCTATTTCTAGTGTGAGCCCTAAATGAGGCTTTTTGAAATACTCTAAGAGCTATGCAAAGCCATCCTCTATTCTGACAGATAAGGGGGAAATGAAGTTTATTTAGCTGGTAATCTTTCACTTTTAATGAATTTTTAAATGAGTTAAATTACTTCAACCATGTGATGCACTAGCTGTGGAAGGTGCAGGAGGGAGAGAAATTCACTGTTGGTCCTTTTCAAGGTCCTCATTGCAAGTCCCTGAATTGCAGTTTCGAATTTCAAAGAAGGAGGTAGTCAGCATGGAAATCCTGGGAAAAAATGTCCAGAGGCTAAGTGAAGAGCCTGTGAGTAAACAAGGGGTGGGGGGGAATCTTCCCCATATGTCAGCACAGAAACATAGTTCCCTTTCAGAACACCTGAAGTACCAACAGACAGTGCATCCTACGCATCCTTTTGCTGTGGGAGTTGGGGCAGAAGCTGGGAATGTCTGTAGGATGCCTCTTATGGTGGGCCACAATTTAAAAACACAACTCCAACAAAAACAGCTGTGATCCCAACAGAAGCAATCTTCCTACTTCAGTGTCCTGATGACATTACACTACATATATTTAAATCACCGAAGGTGTGATCCTATCCTCCCAGCTGAGGTGAATATCTATGCTCCTGGAGTCAGCTTCATTATTAATTGCATCTTCATTCTATGCAACAACAGACAGCAGAGGCTGCTAGGATAGTTAGCTGCTGCTGCCTGGTTTATTACAATACTGTTTTTTTCAGACCTGATTAACAAATGAGAAACTGGAAACTGACTGATTAATTTAACTTCAGTACCTTCACAAGGTCCCTGAAAATAATTTTGAAACTTGTAATAGGTATTTTTAAACTAATATCACTCTCTGTTGGGAAAAATATAAGGAAGCCATGTAGCTATTCCAGACCAAAGGTACATTAACAATCTGGAAGACAATCTGTGGGGCTTCTTTAAATGGAATAAAGTGAATGAGCATGGGAGGAACAACAAGAGGATGCAAGCCATCTACTCAAGTAAATCCAGAAGTTGTATAATCTGAAGAGCAGAAACTTTTAAAACTACCTGTCTTTTATAATCTAATAATGACTTAAAAACACATGCAGAAAAAAACACTATAAAAAAAAGGTTTATGGGGATTTTTTTCTTCTTTATTTGCCATCTTTGAACATTTTTAGAGGTATTTTAGGCATTTAAGTCTTATTGTACCTGTGATAATAAAAGCTTTTGAAGAGCTCTGGATTCCTAGCCAATCCATGTCTTTAACTATTTCAGAGATCTAGAAGAAAAATTCTTGTGAGTTTAGCTGGACTGTGATGCTTTTTCCAGGATCCATTTACTAACAAATCAATTGTACTACATTACTTATTTGGACATCCCCTTTACCATGTATACCTTATTTTTTTGAAGTTGCAGGATTTGAGGCCCATTGATCCCTGTACCCCTTTTTCACCTTTTGCTTATACTATTTTCCCTCAACATTTTAATTTCTTATAGGGGCTAGTCCTCTGTGCCACCCAGTCATTGCCACAGCATTAATTTGGTGCTTCAAAGTGGTGCCCACTTTGCATGAGAGCACTGACTTCCTGCTCCTCAGCATCTGGAGACTTACCAGTCCTAAGCTCTGTGATTCCCAGCGGTGTCCAGTGCCAGTGGCGTGGGTACACCTCCAGAGTTTCACTGTGGGAACACGTAACAATGTAATTCTGGACATACTTACAGCATCTTCAGAGCAAACTGCTATTTTTCAGTTCTGATATGTATCAGAAAGAGTATATCCCAACTGATCTTCCACTTGTGGATTTCCAAAGTATTATTTTCTTGCACTATCTCTTTCTTACCACCTGGTTCCCTTCTAGCTCTGAAGGATAAGAACAGCCCCCACTTCTGCCATAGACTTCCAGTCTGCAGGCTGGAGTCCTTGGCGAAATGTAAAAAGCTGCAATGCAGACAGCAGGGAGTCTCCAGGCACACCACCAGCCCTTTCTTGGCTCCTAGAACCTTTTCAGTTTTGGAGATCCAAGTCCTGTTTGCAAGTTCAACCTTATTGCAGCCTTCCAATACCTAAAGGGGGCCTACGAGAAAGCTGGAGACGGACTTTTTATAAGGGCATGGAGTGACAGGACAATGGGTTCAAACTAAAAGAGAGTAGATTTAAATTAGATATAAGAAAGAAATTCTTTACTATGAGGGTGGTGAGGCACTGGAGGATGTTGCCCAGAGAAGCTGTGGATGCTCCATCCCTGGAAGTGTTCAAGGCCAGGTTGGATGGGGCTTTGAGCAACCTGATCTAGTGGAAGATGTCCCTGCTCATGGCAGGGGGGTTGGAACTAGATGATCTTTAAGGTCCCTTCCAACCCAAACCATTCTATGATTCTGTGATTCTATGACTCTATGAACTGGGTAATGCTGAAACTTATTTTTCTAATTGCTGGTCTCTCCTCCTACTACTACCCAACTCATTCGCATTGAACACTCCCATCCTTTCTGCCTCATTTTTCTTCAGGAAGCTCTATCTTTGCTTTTCTCTCATTCACTACATCACCTGTATCTTCTTCAATTTGTTATACTGTTTGTTTGTCAGACAAGCTTAGCCACACTAGCTGAACCTTGTCTTTCTTAAGACAGGCGTGTAATTTCATGAGATTCTTTTCTGAATAATTTCTCATTTTCAATAGTGACCACCTTCAGCAATTTACAGCCACATATTGTGTAAAAACACATATCAGCCCCCTTCCTACAGTCAGCGGACTTCAAGTTCCTAATGCAAAGATACTCTTCCTCTCTGGTTTCATGTAACATCTGGTAACATAGACACTTTACTCCTTCTTTCATCATTTGACATCTCTTGACTCCAGGACTAGAACATGCCCCAGGTCCCGCTCGCTGCCTGCCACAGTGGGACACACATTACAGAGACCAGTGTAACTTTGTTCAGTGGCAGAGGTCGGCCCAGAAGGAACTTGACTCATGGACATCTGTGCTTTATGGAAATAGCTGACAACACAAGGCTTGTGTTCAGGATGGCCCTGGAGTGAAACCCAAACTTAGGCTCCATTGAAGTCAAGAGCTCTAGTGCGCTCCTTAATATGGATGAATTTTTGCATAGGTTTAAGTGCTTTCCTCAACTGGGCAAAAGAAAATAATTCTTCTTTCCTTTTTCTCCAATAAATAAGCTCATTTTCTCCTGCCCGTCTGTCTGCCTCTCTGTTTGGTCTGCTTTATTGTTTGCTTTCATCTCAGCTATTGTTCACACAGTCTTTTATTATTAATTTTTCCTATCACTTTATTACATATTAGAAGTGAATAGGAGTGGATGCTGATCTCACCTGGTATTTGCTTTCAGAATAGGTCATAAGATAACGTAATGCTATGTAGAGATTCAGGGCATGCCTTCAACAGAAGACAAAGATTTTTTACATCTATCAGTCCAAGAAGATTAATATAGCATGTACTTGCCTCTCTCCACCTTGGTATCCCTTATTAAACTTAGGGCAATTAGGATCCGAACATTTTTAATATGACAAACATCAAGGATCATCTGAGGTTAATGTCAATTAATAGGTTGTGGCTCTCATGGAGTAACTGGCAATTTGGCTGAGAAAATTAAAGAAACGAGGAAGCAGAAAAAGGTAGACATGGATAACATTGTATCACTTAGAAATCAAATTTAAAAGTGCAATAGATACTAATACTGATAAAGGAATTAGTGCAAGTTAAATTCCATAGCATCCATCTGTCCATATCGCTATGTCATGCTGATCACTGCAGCATATGAACTGCAGTATGTCTGTACCCTATATTTCGCCAGCAAGTTCCACTGGCTGTGTAGGGCTGTCAGTGTCTGAAAAGGCGATCTGTCAGGAGGATGTCTGTAGCATTATGCATTTAACGGTGTTTTAATGAGACCTGGAGTAATTGTTTTGCAATTCCTGTATGTACCTGTGTATGGCTGCATAATATTCTTCTAAAATATTAACTTTGTGCTTTTTATCTCAGGTACAGTTGAGCCAGATCCTTTATAGAAATAATCTGCTGTAGTTCCTTTGATTTCACCAGGTTTGTGCCAGATTACACCAGATGAAGCTGAGACCCAAGAGATTTGGTATCCTCTCAGTATCATGCATCCTGGAAAAACGTATTTATGTAGCAGACGTTTTTCCCCTGGCATAGCATACTGCAAAAAAAGATGAGAGACAAGAAAACAAGCTGTTTGCTTTCCTAGGTTAGAACTTTCTCCTTTCCAGTCAGGGGTGTAAATAATAAAACATTATGTAAAGCATTTCTGCCCATTATTGAGTCAATTTTAAACAAAAATCTTAATGAACATACATGGATATGTTTCATGCATTTTTATACATATGAGGTCTAAAAAAGATGTACATTATATCTGATTTTTCAATTAGGCACATATAAGAGCTGAACAAAAAAGGAGTGCGAAAATTTGTCAAATTTATGTACATTTACCGTTATTTCACATACAGTGGGGGATCATGAGCCGTTTCCAAATCTTACTAGGCCATACAAATAAAAAATTATTTCATGAAAAAAATGTTAGTGTCACAGGAATTGTATCAATAAATTAGGCACACAACTGAGCATACAATATACACTAGTAATAAATTCTAATTTCAAACAATTAGTTCCTGTCATTTACATATTATTTTTATCTGATGTTGAAGGCCATAGCTCTTGTATGACATTTTGAAGATGTCCAGTGTCATTTCTAGCTTCCTGATGCACCCACATTTGGATACACAAAACATAAGTTATGCAAAAAAGGTAAGAAGAAAATCCAAAGTGATGTATAATTATTTGTATACAAGAAATACCAAACCCTTTTGGATTTCACTAATCATGTTCCAAATGCTTTTTCTCTCTTTTTCGAAATTCATCCTTGTCTTTCAGAGAGTATTCAGGTGCAGCTTAACAACCATTTTTCAGTGTCATTGCAATGTTCTCTTACACCGTTGGTGAGGTTTTAGTTTTTATTGTTTTATTATACTGTTATTATTGTCCTATTTATTGGACTTTAAGAGTTTAAGTTTTACAACTTATTCTAATGAGCATATAAGAAGAAGAGTGTAAATGTTTCTCTTTTATCTGGGTCTAAGAATAAGCTTGCATGCAGCGTTTTCCATGTGTAGATCTCAAGGAAAGATAAACTTATTTGGTAGCCTATGTCCATAGAATTTAAGAAAGATACAAATCCTCTCCCTCTAATAAGCTGGAAGTCAGAACAAGAGTATTTTTAAATAGAATCAGGGAATCACATTTAATAGCTGCTTATTAGAGTAGTTATCCATGTTTTGAGATAGGTTTATAAGGCTGTGATTAAACAGTGGAATGTGGTGAATGCCATAAAAAGAAAATACTCTATACAGAGCTCCTATGTATTCACGTGTTTGGATCTTAACGGAGTATGTCTGCTCTTTTTGTTTGAAACGGCTATTTTAAAAAAAAGCAAAACAAAAGAAAAAAAGTGAATACGTAAATTGTGAGGGAACAATGAATTCCATTTCATCTTACCCAGGAGGTAGCATTTATTAATGGCCACGTGGTAGTGGAAAGTAGGGAGAGGGTATGTGGATTACTTTAAATTATTACATATCTTCTTAGCATATAAGTAATTACATTAGTACAGTTGACTACAAAAACAAGCAATAAATCCACATTAATTTGTTGAATCTGTGTTAGCAGACATCCTTGGTGTGTAATTCAGATTAATATTTATAGCTCTGCATGAATGTCTTGTACTTGGCTCTGTAAATTTAGCTTGGAGGACACCAACAACTGTGCTTAGTTTTGTGATGCAATGATAAAAGTCCATGCTGATTGAAGTCCAAAATTATTTTCAAATATAGATATATATTTGTTTTTCTGTCTTTCCAAAGTGGCTGAGCTAAAAAAAGGCCTACAAGTTTTTTTATATAGCCTCTCATCTTCAAGATACGGTATTTCTACATCAGAATGTGAAAGATGAAATTCAGCATATACGTACTCATTTTTTTTCAAAGCAAAAAAAATCTTTGAACTTTTATCTTAAAATCTAAGACATGGTTAAATCTCTTAGAAAAAATGCTCATCTTTTCCTTAGAATTCTGTCTCTGCGTACATAGTTTTTCACTTATTTTTAAGTGCTATTCTAAATATTTTGCTTTTTACCAAATTTAGTGTTTTGAATTAGCAAGAGAAATCTAATTTTTATCTGTATTTTGTGTTCAGAAGTTCCAAGATCTTTCCAAACTAATCAAGCTGAAAGAACCTTATCTTACACTGAGAGGTGTCTTATACTGGGGGTTGTTTGCAGAAGCAAAAGGCACAAGTACTGGGCACAAAGACAGCAACTCTAGTACCAGCAATACCCATATGAATGTTGTACTAAAAAAATCATCTTATCTGAAGAAAGGTGGGCTCTTGAGGCAACTACCAAATTACCTTTCACCTCCTAGGATTTTGTGTTATAATTGTTATTGTGGACAGCTAGAACTTAGGAAGAAATGCATGTTCTTTAAAATAAGCAATAGGTATTAAAATCTAAGGAAATATTTTAAACTAATAAACGCTCAGAATAATACATGAATTGCAATGTTAATGTATTACCGGCCACTAATATAAAAGATATGGCCCAGATCAAGTGAAGTCAACGTTTGCACTTAATTTAAGTAGACCCTCACAAATGTTTTGAAAGTGTATCCCCCTGCCAATGGAGAACATATTTTAAAGCTAGAGTCTGCGTTGCCTGCTCAGTTAATAGAAAGATGTACAATTGTCTAAGCAATGACCACAAAAAAATCCTCCTAAGTTAGTCTTAATTTAGAAACCTACCTCTACACTGTCTGAAAATTCAGTCACATGCAGGAAGTATAGATAATTCATTTGCAGATGAATAATTAGTATACAGAAAAATAACCTGAAAGAAACAGGCATGACAGTGGACTGGATGGTAGATCAAATGATGTCCTTTACAACACACTGTAGGTTGTATGAAGAGCAACTTACAAAGTGTGCTATTGAGCCTAGCCCCCAGAAGAAAAAGTTAGAATCATAGAATCATAGAATGGTTTGGGTTGGAAGGGACCTAAAGATCACCTGGTTCCAACCCCCCTGCCGTGAACAGGGACATTTTCCACTAGACCAGGTTGCTCAGAGCCCCATCCAACCTGGCCTTGAACACTGCTAGGGAGGGGGCAGCCACAACTTCTCTGGGCAACCTGTTCCAGTGCCTCACCACCCTCATGGTGAAGAATTTCTTTCGAATATCTAATTTAAATCTGCCCTCTTTTAGTTTACAGCCATTCCCCCTTGTCCTATCACTACACACCCTTGTGAAAAGCCCCTATCCACCCTTCTTGTAGGCCCCCTGCAGGTACTGGAAGGCTACTATAAGGTCACCCCGCAGCTTTCTCTTCTCCAGGCTGAGCAGCCCCAAATCTCTTAGCTTGTCCTCATAAGAGAGGTACTCCAGCCCTCTGATCATCTTTGCGGCCCTCCTCTGGACCTGCTCCAACACATCCATGTCCTTCTTATGTTGGGGGCTCCAGAGCTGGATTCAGGACTCCAGGGGGTTCTCACGAGAGCGAAGTAAAGAGGCAGAATCACCCCCCTAGACCTGCTGGCCACTCTTCTCTTGATGCAGCCCAGGATACGGTTGACTTTCTGGGCTGCAAGACCACATTGCCGGCTCACGTTGAGCTTCTCATCCACCAGTACCCCCAAGTCTTTCTCCTAAGGGCTGCTCTTGAGCCACTCTCTGCCCAGCCTGTACTTGTGTTTGTGATTACCCCGACTCACGTGCAGGACCTTGCACTTGGCCTTGTTGAACTTCACGCAGTTCACGCAGGCCCACCTCTCCAGCCTGTCAAGGTCCCTCTGAATGGCATCCCTTGCCTCCAGCATGTCAACCACACCACACATCTTGGTGTCGTTGGCAAACTTACTGAGGGTGCACTCAGTCCCACTGTCCATGTCGCCAACAAAGATATTGAAAACTACCGGCCCTAGTACTGGAAGTTGGGAGAAATTCCAGTTTTTCAGGATATATAAGGATGACTTTATCCTTTAAAAAAAGGGAGGAAATTTTATATTTTTTATCTGAAGGTCTTTAAATGACTCTCAATCTTCCTACTCCTTATTACCTGTCCCTCACTAATGTCTCCCTAACTGGTGGTAAAATATTTTCCAATCCACTGTTTCAACAATAGTGACCCTTCCTAGCCCGTTGCATATTGGAAGAATCATATAAAATTTAGAAGTTAGCAGCAAACAAATCCCAAAGTATGATTGAATTAATTGAATGCTCCATTTTCAAGATTTCAAAATTCAGTAAAAAATATGAAAAAACCAGCTCCATCTCAGGCTTTTCTATGTCATTAGCAACTCAGCTGATGTTGGTTTGTCATTGCAGTGTGCATTTTACATCTATTACCTTAGTAAAAGTAAAATATGATGTGATGGCTTTGCCAGTTTATTTAATCATACCATAACATAGCTTTTTGTTGCAAACACTCTATAATCTTTTAAAGAGGGAACAGCTTAGTAAAGTTCGTACTGAACTACATGACTACATCCATGTAGAATGCAACATTTCTAAAATGGAAAAAAAAGGATTAATGTCATGATACACCAAAAATTTTACTTAGTTCGCCAGAGGGTTTTTTTATGTTTTGATTTTGTTTGGGATTTTGGTTTTGTGTTTTCTTTTGTTTTTTCTTTTTTAGTGGCAATATCCAGGGTGGAGGCAAACTAAAGATTTTAACAATGGCTTAGCACTAATATCTGACTTCACATTTCTGAAGTGCACAGAGATATTTTCTGGCTTTACTGCTTTTAAATTATGTGCTGGTTTGTGTCATTAATTTGAGATGTCATAGATAAGAGAAGCAGCTTCATTCATGAAATCAAGTTCTGCTTGTAAGCATGCCTTTCAACAAAAAGATCTGTATTTCTTCGAAGTGTTTGCAGGTAGCGCATCTGTGTTAACTCAAATAATGAAAGCCAGGATTGATGATGGGTTGATTCAGCGTAGCTCTTGCCAACAATTTTCAGAGATTAGGAGGCTGTTGGAACGATATCAATGAAGGTTTAGGGATCACTGTCTGAAGTATTCTAAATTAACAGCTAATGGATGTTTTTAATAGCTCTTCTATAGATGAGTGCAGCTGAATGAAAACCAGCAACAAGAAAGCTCAGCTTTGCTTAGTATGAGCTTTAACTTTTTTTCACACATGATGACCTGCCTCTGCACTAGCTTTCTCACTTTGTTTCTGCATAGGGTAAAAATGCATTTATTTTATAGCTAATAAATATATCCTCACACTTTAATAATTTTGAGATTTTTTTTTTAAGTACCAGGGATTATTTTCATCCTCAAATGCTGCATACATGCAGTGCTGCGCTACTGTTTTCCAAAGATTTGTTCATCAATCCTGCAGTTTCTGGCAAAGTTCGGTTCTTGCAGAAATGGTGAACAGATATGGAAAAAATGAATACTCTTTGATTATAGCTGGTGTAATCAAGTTGTCTGACCTTCCTGATGCACAAAGAGACCTGACTTGGGTATTCAGTATTCAATTTCAGTGGCCCAAAGAGATGAATAAATATAAGTGAGACAGAGTTCATATGAAAGTATACCAGTGGGACAGAAAATAAATGTCTTGAGGTTGTGTTTTGCAGCAGAGCTCATAAGCTTCCTATCCTCACCTTCACCGATGCCAACTGGCTGTCACAGGACAGGTTTTTTGTTGTAGCATAGGTAGAGATGTGACATCATTGCTTCTGTCTAGTTCACAGTTGTTTCAAATTAGCTGTGTTTTAACTGTCAAAATTTGACGAACAGAGATTATTTACCACCTCTTCCAAAAAATAATTCTATTTAGTCTTTCACATGTGACCTTTCTCCACTTCTGCGCTATGAACTTATAAGATGAATAAGCAATGTAATTTTCAATTTTTAATTTATCTTTAGGTAGACAATAGGTTCAGCAACTAAATATCTTTTCCTCATCCTGAAGCTTTTCTGTTAATATACAAACACAGCTGGAAAAATATCCATGTGAAAAACATACATGTCCCTAGAATGGACCTGAGTTCAAAGAGATGCCAGTTTAACCCCATTTTAGATCTATTTTTCAGATTGGAAAAAGGCCATTTCCACTCACACACAGGCTGTGTAGGGAAAACATAATGTTACTAGAGGTCTATGTGTGGCTATAGTCAAATTACATATTTCCAGCAACCATAACTGGAGCTTAAACATCCAGCCCTAATGTGGAAATTACTTTCAGTAAATACATTTTGGCATCTGAATCTGGAGTGGAAACCCACTGTAGAAAACTGCAGAATATGTACTCATAAAATAATAATTATTTTATTGTATTTTACCTTGTACCATCCCAGCACATTCTGTAATGGTGCATTCCAAGAACTACCTATTATTAATTGATACTATCGCACAAGAACATAAACTTACTGCCTTCATTTATAAAAGTTGCTATGAAAATCAAGAGCTTTTGCACTTCTTACAAGCTTTCTAGGTTAAACAGCTTTATTTGAATCTGAGTAACATCTTGAACACGGCATAGGTACAGTATATAAGGAAGCTTTACAAAAGATGTCAACCTTCATTATCAAGCCAAATTGGCCTATTATGTCCCTTTTTTGTAAGAAGCCATTAACTTCTTAATGCGTTGTGGGCAGTAATATTCTCATCAACAGATTCTGCAGCATTTTTAAATCTCTCGCTGATTCAAACAATCAAAGAAAAAAAAGAGAAAGCAGAATTAGCACACATTGAAGAGAAAGCATATGTTATTTTTTCCTGACTCTATCACAATAAACAGAACCTGAAAAATAAGCTCTTATTCAGGGAATGTTTTTAATTTAGAAAAAAATATTTTCAAAAATACCTTAGTAATTTCTTACAGCATCAGTAGGGATATGACAGTAACATGGGCAAGTGACTCCTGTTCTGAGAAACCTCTACGTAGACACAATGAAAGAAATAACATTAGTACAATTTACATCTTCTTCAGACCTAATGGTCTTAATTTTTCTTTCATTTTGTTTTATGCTTTTAAAATTCATAAACATTATTGTTAAGGTTTTATATCATGATAGTGATTTCTAAGGCAAAATATTGAATTCAGTGATTGAGTTCTCTGACCCAAAATGCCAGTCAGTCTTCAAAATGTATCTAAAGTATGACTGAAGAGGAAATAATAAGTCCAGATACATACTGCTTACATCTAGGGAAAGTTAACTCCTCACATTTGTATTCTTAACCTAGCACCAAATATTTTAAAAGTAAAAATTCTTGAGAACAGCAACATCAACATTTTTAATAGATTCAAGATTCCCATCACAACAAGCACTCAGGAAATTTCATCTTTAGGAGTGGAGAAGAAAAACTGCAGCAAAGAATAATTTTAACACATAACTGAGCAAAATATACATGAATTCCCATCTTAAGCTCCATGATTGAATGGCATCTTTGGAAGAACGTGTGTAATGTCTTAGCAGCTATGCTTACTACTGTTGAAACCAGACTTACTGGCCTCCCCATATCTTGCACCTTTTCTCATATTATTTTCCTGTCACTTTCTACTAGTTCAATTGCTTTACATCAGTGCTTCAAAAAAAATGCTTATGTTAGTAATGCAGATTTTGTTATTACTCTACTACTGTGAACCATTCAAACAAGCTATTAGACAAATACCTTTGGATAACAAATTAGTGACCTGAAACTTCTAGAAACTAGTTGTAGTCAACAAGAGAACTTTAATAATTTAAACAAAGAGCAAAAAGAAATGTTCCTTGTTATGACTTTTAAAAATAAATAATTTGTGTTTCTAAACCTACAAAAACGAAGAGAAAGCTTCTTCAGTTATCACCTTTTCTTCAAAGAGAGCATAACACCATACCTGCATCCTGTAACATATTCCTTGTAAGGAACTGACAAGGGATGCAGTTTCTTAGTAGCTTGTGACTTGTGATAGCTGAGTTCTCTACTGTAGCCAGACTAATAATTTAGACTCATGTTCTTCCCATTTGAGGCATTTAACTGTTTAGATAAAGACTGGACTTGTCCTAAGCATCTCCTGTTGACACAAATGCGTGGAGGATAATTCGCATGATTCTTCAGTTACACACTTGTATTTTCATTCCTGTGAGACAGTGACAGACATACAACAGCAATATTTTAATTCATGTTTTTAAACAATTTAGTTTTGGCAGAAAGGAACAAAAAAATCCCAAACTGTTCCAATGAAAGCCCAGTTACCTGTCAGATAGTAGTTTTGATTAATGTTCTACTTCACAAATAGCAAATGGCAACGGAGTTCTCCCCTATCCAAAAGTGGGATATGTCTACAATTTATTCTCTGCAATCATTCTCACACGCAAAACACCATGTCACCTTAGAACTTTCATAAGTCTGGGTTAAATTGAACACATACAGGAGGATAAAAAGTACAGCAGGAGACCTCAAATTTGTTTCAAGAAGCTTGCCATACTGTATGTTTTTCAATGTTTATTAAAGTCATGATTGCACATACAGCTCTGCTGTAGTGTCTGTGTTCTTTTACTTATTGTCATGAACCTTATTTCATTATGTGACCCACATGAGTAAGGCGTCCACATCACTTAGGGCTCTGAAACCCAGTGATGGGGCACTGGCTGTACTGGAGGTTGAAAAAACACTCATGGGTGCCAACAGAGTCGCAGGGATGAAGTGGCACACTGGTGGCAACAGTTCTAATGCTTGCACAAGAGGGTTCTGTTCTTGTAGGAATTAATATCATCATGCACAGACTAGTCTGAAGTGTCAGAAATGTTTATGGTGACTAGAGAGAGCCTCTTATATGATGGAGTAGTATCTCTTATTATAGTAAGTTCCTGATTTCTTGAAGTAACAACAAATTGGAATAGATAACTTGTATATGGCCACAATGCAACTGAGAATGCTGTTTCAGAATGAAGCAGTGCAAGAATGTAGCAGAGATGTTCAAGATGATGCTCTGGACTACAAATCACAGATGGCAAGGGGATGGCCTCTGTGACAAAAATGAGCAGGGTGACTTACCACCACAGAACTGCTATGCCACAGGTTCTGCTGATAGGTGATATTCACCCCCTTGTGAACAGGTGTGAGGAACTTCTAAAACAGTGCTATTTATTGGCAGAAGGTCAAGTTTTTTCCCACCCAGAATTTGGCAGTCCCCTGCTGATCCCATGTCGACACCTATAACCATCAAAACAGCACAGGCATCTTCCAGAACCCAGGCCTTGCTCTTTGTGCATAAGCCAATGTCAAATACACATTGCACTGATAGAGAAGGGGAGCAGTCACAGCCCTTGAGACATGCTAGGTAACCAGCCCTGTAGAAAGGACTATTGCATTGCCCACTTAGTGACAGCTTTACTTATTCCTTGAGCTGAAGAATCCTGGAGCTTCTAATTTCTCTTCTTACCTTCTCTGAACTCAGGCTGCTGCACATGTTGCTGCCTGAGTTTGGCAAAGATATTCTAGGATGCCACCAGACTGTGCCAACCTGGGTCACTCACATAAGGCTATATGTCAGAGTCAGGGATAAATTTCCTGCAGACAAATCAGGTGCAGGACAGGTATCAGAAGGATTTTGGGGACTGTGACAAATGCATCACCTCCAGCAAGAAATGTAGCTTGACTGAAGCAGTCCGGAGGCTCTGCAAGGCCTGCAAAAGTGCCATGAGATGGAGCACACTTGCTGGAGCAGTCATCAAGAACAATCTAATAAAGCATTGTGGGCATGGTCATTGCTATCACTGGGAGGTGTAAGCATGGTTCGAGGACATTTGTATTGTCCAATTTGTATCATCAAATTAAAATACTGCGGTGCATAGAACTGGAAAATGGTATCTGGGAGTCATTAATAAATAGCTGGGCCAGAATAAGGCAAGGTTATCACCTTTTTGTCAAAGTAATAGAGATACTTCTCTTAATGAATGGCTCAAATCACAGTTGGACAATAAATATAAAAGCGTACAGACGGAAAGGTTTTTCAGACTATAGAACAATAACAAGATATTATTAGTTGGTTTCACAGAGCCAAAGTGAATTATTAGTAAAGATTCTTTTTCTCATAAGAACTGTAATAAGAATGAAGAAAAGAAGTATCTATAAGAGCACTATAATTTCTTAGACTCTCCTTCCAGAAGTGGGAGAAATATGTGACAGGGTGTCTGTATTTCCTGACCTTGGTGGATCAAAATGTAAAAGGTTTTGCCCTCAAATGTCACCAGTGGTTTAGAGTGAAGAACTTATTATTAACATTTTTAGAGTTTCTGGGTATATTCCCTTTAAGAACTTCCTTTCTAAAATCTGCATGCTAAATTATTCTGATGCCCCACCAGGTCACCTAAGTTCTATTGAAGCAGAACATTTTTTTGCTTGAGTTATGCAGAAGAACAAATTCTCAGTTTTTAGCCTTCAACTGGATTCTGAAAAATTGGAGGTGGGAGGAAGAATTTTTCTGTCATGTTCAACTTAAAAAAGGAAACAAATATTAAACTTTTCATGTTGAATATAACCGTCAAAGCAGAACAAATAGAGCAGTACCTCTGTTCAACAAAATACACACTACAACAGTGCAGACAAAACATCGGTATTTTAAAACTTCTTGAAAGGTTGAGTTCCCCTTAAGAAATTTTAAATTTTTTTCTCCCATATTTTAAAGAAACAAATGTAATCTTACTTTAAGTAGAATCTACAGACTAATACCCTTGGTCTGAGAAATGTGGCATCTTCCTCTAAAGTTTAAAAAAAATTCATCTCTCAAAATTCCTGAAAAGAACAATGATACTTATTAAGGCAGAGCATGTACATACAATTAATGCTACATATTTTATCTTGCTACGGTGTTTTGAATAGGAAAACAAAAAAATAATTCCTTAAAATGATTATGTAGTAGCCCAAGTAATTTAAATTATCTTACAGTAAAAATCTGAAATGAGTCAAATGTATTTTGCACAAATACCTGTGTCTCATCATTGGCAATAAAGGAAGTTCCAATAAGTACCTGAAAAGCAGACATCATCATGGCAGATGGCTAAACTCCATCAGTGTCAAGAAAAGGTAAAAATATCTTGATTACAAGAATGAAAGAGTTTAACCTCATTTAGATATGCCAGCCAAACTTGTGTGGCAGTCTGTATCTCATAGTTACCTAGATTTTTTTCTGAATAGAAATCTTTGACTTTAGAGATCAAATCATTGCTTTGACTGATTTGGTTGCAAGGGGCTGGCCACCTCTCTTTTTACACCCTTCGGGTGCCCGCCTCATAGCATCCTGAAAGTTCTCAAAAATGAGTCTGTGGGCATGGGGGGGGCGGGGGAAGTCTTGGTGGTGTCATATTCCTCCCCCAAAGGCAAGTGCTCAGCATCCTTGCCTATGTGACATAGGTGGGTTTCCACAAGCCGACACCCTGCCTCACAGGGTTTTGCTCGGTCTTCCACACTCCCTTATCAAGATAAGGAAGTTCCCCGATTTTTTCCTGATTTCAGAGGTTGCTTAATTCAAGCATCTTCATCAGTTTCTCAGGACGGATGTTTGAGACAATTGCCCACTCCAGCCTGGGGCCGTACACTGATTTTTTCCTTGCAGGACTGGATCAACCTAAGCAAACATGTACAACAAGCATTTAGTAGTGGTCTATATAAATAGTATGGAAACAATTTATTGAAGAAAAAAAAGCTACATGCTTCTGACAGAAAACAAGTAAACCAGCTAAAATACAAACTAAAATACATTACAGATGTTAAACACTTATCCTTTGGAATTCATCCGAGTGCAGAGTCTTGTTTTAAACAGGGTCTGTTTGTAGGTGCTGCTTTACATGCTGATAGCTTGCAGTGGCCTTTTAAGCTTGCAGGTGCACACATTTTTATTTAAGTATCTGTTTAAAAATAGCCTGCCTTTAGGAAATGTCATTTGTATAAGAACTAATGTCAGTTCTATTCATGTTAAGTGATTATTATTGTATGCATAAAACATGGATAAAAAGTCATATACGTTACTGTTGATCTGTTCCTACCTCTGCTTCTTAGCCTCATGAAAAAAAATCCTAAACAAGAAAGCAGTACTTGCATTTTGTTATTCGCAAAGAGGTAACACAGAATTTGGAATCATTTATATCTGGTTTTGATATAGGTCCTCGGATAATTACATCTAATGACAGAATTTGGCTAACTTCTTATACAAGTTGCATTCTGGTAGTATCATTACATGATGTCATGCATGTCTTTTGTAGTTGATCATAAATTTTGGGGGAGAAAAAAAGAATTTTCTGAAGGGTCAGTTCTTAGATCCCAGTAATAAGAACTCCCACAACAAATGCAAACCCGATCATAGTGTCAAAAAAATATGGTGTGTATTGAGGGTCCCTTGCCTTGTTTTTCCTTGCCTTGCCTTGCCTTCCCCTCCCCTCCATTTTGCTTCTTAAGGATTTTCTTAAGGATTTTAACAAAAAACTATCGACTTACCTGCAAAACATATTAAACCTTCAAATCAAAGATGTTATGAACGAGTTTGTAGGCAATTCATCCCTTGGGAAAAGCAGAGATCAAAATTCCTCTAAGGAAATTATAGGTTTGCTGGTTAAGAAAATCTCAAAAGGCTCCATCTCATCTGCTGTTAAATTTGAGGGATCCACTTCAGGTTCAGCTTTCTTCTTAATTCTGTTGCTACCTCCACAAAAAAAACAGATGTTTGGATGAAGCCCGTGAGTAGCAAAATAAGGATTGTAGTTATTTGTGGTTTCGTCCAGCTGATCAAAGTAAACGGAAGAAAAACAAAGCCAACAATGTGGCCTTCTGAGACATAAAGGATGTTTGACATCGGTCCACTAAAAATGCTGATCTTCATCAAAATTTCCCTGGTTGTGAAAAGCCAAAACGGTAGATAAGCAGTCCAGCAGCAAGAAGTTTCAGAACTGCTCAAGAAACACTTTTAAAACTATCACTGAGCAAGATGGAAACTGTGATGAGAACAGGGTTAACTAACAGAACAAGGCCAAACTCAGGAGTTATGGCACTAAAGACAATGTTTCCCACGAGATAAGAGGTATTTTTCTGATATGCCATTTGGGAAGTATCACTGTACCGGCAATGTTCATCTCTACTCAGATGGTGAATAATTGGCAACAACCCTTTTTCTTACAAACTCAGAAATAATGTGTATTTCAAAGTACCCAAATGACATTTGTTAACAACAACAACACAAAAGTGTAGTGCAAACTTAGATTAGGTTGTTGTTTGTTGTTTGGGGTTTTTTTTTTCCCTCTATTACTATTTAATCATTAAATCCTTACTAAAAATCTTCAGGAGAAAACCTGTAAAACTAAAATAAAGCTCTAACATGCCATTGCAGTTCACAGAATATTTTACTTCTTTGGCCAAAATATTTTTGCTTCTGAAAGCTGGGTCTAAACCCAACCTGCTAGGCTGGTTTTTAGCAACAGCACAATGTTGATCTAACCATAACAGGTCTAGTCAAAATTCTATGTTATACTTTTTCTTTTAAGTATTTAAACTTCCGTCAATAGGAAAAAAGCATGCTTAACTGATAGTTTTCACAGTGCATGAAGAGAAACCTGTGTTTTGGTGTTTGTTTCGGCTGAAGACTGCTACCATCCCAGTGCTTGCAGGCCAGTGATAGACTGCCAGCTCTAGACATTGCCTGTGTTGGCTGCCCACAGCCTCAAAAAAAACAAATCTGTCCACCAAGAAGACAAACATCAAACCCTTCTTTACTCCTCCTGCATGGCAGCTCCAGGTACGTGTCGATCTGACTGTTTGTTTTCTTTACTTAGGTTTTTCAAAAAACCCATAAACCTCTCCACTGGAAAATGTTTCTCTACAAACTGTAATGTTTTACAGTGCTTTTGTGCATGCACACAGGCTTAGGGCGTGTCTAGCATAAAGTCAGCTACAGTGTTGTTCATGCTTTCTTCTTTTCTATTCTATTACCAAAATTACAACATCCTTTAAGTCTACTTTAAGTATACTTCCACTTTAAGTCTACTCAACCTTTGTTTTGCTGGCCTTGTGTTTTGCCAGCTCACCACAGGATCAAGACCACAGACCAGACATCTGCAAAAATCATCTCTCAGCAGTGGGAATATTTTCTCTGAGAAGATGAGGGATCCCAGGAAACAGAGTTTCCTAAGATGAGGACTGACATTACAAGACAGTCACCACATACTAGATATTACCTTAACACTGGAATGAGTTATTTGTATTAATTATTAATTTATATATATGTTAAAAAAACTAAAATGTCAAAGGTACAGTAACTAGTTGAGTTTTAATCAGAAGCTTGATTTGGTAAAAGGTGTTTATCATGAATAGGCATGCTCAGTCACCTGTGCACCCACTGACTTTGACTCACTCAGCTACCCACTTCTGCACCCGCGTCCATTACTCTGAGGGATATTCCATGACAGCTACATCGTGCCAGATAGACAAAACCCAAAGTGCCCAAGTTCAGCCTGGCCCTGGCCCCAGATATAGTGGCAAGATTTAAATGAATGATGTCAGTAAGATTATGTTAAATTACAATGGACTTCCTATGGAATCTTGTATTATATGCACCTGAATATCAAAATAATTCATCATGATTAAAATTATTGCAAGAAATACCAAAGGAAGTAAGAATGATTTGCCACTTATTATAAAGTGTTGCCCGTTTTGCAATAAGTGGCCAATCATTATTAATTCATTTGATATTCTTTATAACATTAATCATGACTAATTCATTTGGTATTATTAATGTAGATGTAACACAAAATTCCATTGCAATTTAGCTATTTATTTAAATGTATCATTAATTTAAAGAGTTATCAATCTAAAATGTCAGCAGTTTTATTCAAAGGCTATAAGGCATATTCCTGCATTTGAAGCTGAAGGAACATTTTTCAAACAAATAAAATGTAAACATTTCCTTACTTGTACTTAAAAATTATCTCTTTTTTAATGGAACCAAATAACATGACACGCATAAGATTTCTTTCTATTTACCTGAAAAAGGAAGAAGTGGAGTTATCTACAATCCAGAACTCCAGTCTTTCATTACAGCTACGTGTGAAATGTCCTACTTCAAATGAGCTACTCGCATGTTTAAGCTGAGTGCATATTTAAGAACTTTGCTTGGATAAAAGCCTTATTTCTTCTCCATCTGGGAAATAAATGCAATATTTAGTCTGGCCAAGTAGTTTCCATATTTGGAAAAAAAAGCAGGAAGGAGATCTTTATGACAGCCTGAAGACATTATAGGTCCTACGGAACTTCTCCCAAGTTTGGAAGATTTAGACAGCGTCAGTGCCAAAATCCTTCTTGGAAAACTATATTTTGTCTACCAGAAGAATTCACTCTTGTGTTTTAATTAGATAAAATACTCACTTCTTTTATTGCGCAGCACTGCTTTGCTCTGTCAAGGAGTTAACCAGCTGCTGTGTTTTAATATGGTAGGAAATTTTTTCTTTTCCAGGTATGCATAGAAGGATGAAACCCAGGGCTAACACGAAGTCAAGCAATGTCTATAGCACCATTCAAATGGCCTTTAAAAACTTCACTGTTGTGTGAGGGCTGAGGTTCAAGCCATTCAGGGAGCTGCAGGAGTCTTCAGTGCTGCAGAGCAGAGGAGCAGGTTATTCACTACAGCACAGCAACGGCCTCCAAGAGCTAAAAAGGCCAAACATAGATCCGCAGCCATAAGTTCTCATGAGACAAACATGCGGAGAAAAGTACAAATAAGTAAAAGAGAAATACCAAGAGCGACTAACAATGTAAAGAAGACGAGTGTAAATTAATCCACAGATCCTCAGATTAGTTTTGGGAAAACTGTGAAGACTTTTGTCTCTTAGGCAGCATTAGTCTAACAGACATATGTATCTTCTTCTTTTATGAGATTTTGTTACATTAGTGTCATTGGTATCCTTGTAAGAACACTAGAGAGCTCATAAGTGATCAGAAAAGCCTTCAATAAGTTCAAACAGTCATTGCTGGCTGTTTAAACACCATTCCTGCCAGCACCAAAAGACAGATATCCATAGACAACTGGGCACTTTCTGAGGACTGTAAGTGTTGCTGGGTGAAGTACAAAGGATTATTTAAACCTCATAGGTATATTAAAATTCCTTATTCACTGCAACCTCTGGCTTTTGGCACTTGGCTTTCTCATTTTCAGCCACTGAAATGTTTATACAGGACTTGGAACTGACACCCTGCAACTCACCAACAATGCACTTCTTACACTCACAATGTACTTTCATGAGTTTTGCCACAAACATTTGACGAGTGGAAAAGAAACCCAGTGTTTCAAATCCAGCAACATGTTTTTCCAGAATAGTCAACCCTCGTAGAAAGGAAAGGTAGTATAGGTGGACTACAGCCTCTCTCCTCTAAATCCACTGTGATGAGTTTTCTGGTAACTCCTGCCAGCAGACAGCACTACAAGAAGATGCAGTTTTGTATCAACCTTGAGACTTTCCTTAGTTTTACTAAAGGCAAAGCAGTCTTCCACTTCAGTAGTGCAAGTAGGGGTTACTTCTGCATTATAATAATATTTATCATTGCCATTTTAATTTCAAACTCTATAGCTGGCAATATTTAGTAAATCTGATCAAGATTGTCAAAAATTATTTGGAAAAGAGTCAAGTTGTGGCTGACTGCACTTCTTCTGTGAGGAAGAAATCCTTCTGTAGGGGCCTGTTTATCACAATGCGATGTGAAAAAGAAAATATAAAACTGACATCAGCTTCAAATTTGCTATAGAATATTCAACACCTTCCACTTTCATTCGTACGTTCAACGATAACATTTAAAATTACTGTGGTCACCCTAAAGGATGTTAATTACAATGCAACTCAGCAGCCTCTATACAACATAATTGCGGGTTACCAATGTTCAGAGTATCCATTGGGGTTGTAATGGAGAGCAGAATTTAGCTCATGGATTTTGTGATGAAGGTCTTACAGCCATTTCTTGTTATTAATCCTCTTTATCACTTCCATGCATCAGCTTTTGTTTGTTCCCTTAATTCAGAGTGAGTTTTAGTTTTTGTACATAAAGAAAATCTTTCTTATAGGCCTAGCTGTCAGGTTCAGATTTACATATTGTAGATTTAATTGCTTCACATTTCACTTTTTGATAAGGTTCTCAGATGTTAGGCTATATTAAGAAGGGGTTGGAGACTAATACAGGAATTATTATAATGTCATTCTATAAATGGAGGTTACATCCTCATGTTGAATACTCTACCAAGTTTCAGTCGCTTTTCAGAAAGATATAGTAGAACAAGAAAGGTCTGGAAAAGGGCAGAAAATACATATTAGTTGGATAGGGAGTGTTCATATGAAAAGAAACTGAAAAGATGAAGATTATTTAGTGTGAAGCAAAAAGAATAGGAGATGACATATATAATAATGAGTGGTACAGAGAATAGCAGTGGGTAGTCCTCACCACTGTTCTACAGTAAGACACAGAGGGCATTCGGTGAAAGGAAAAGGCAACAAATGTAGAAGTGATAAAATGAAATACTTTTTATGGCATTGCATCATATAATTAGCCTGTTGAACTGACCACTGTATGTTATTATTGAATAATAATTGAGGGCTGCTTGGGAAGTTTCAAGAAAGATAAAGCAATTACAGTAATAAAAATAGCATCTGCAGTGGAACTAGGTAGAAGTTGGTAAGGGATATCAGTTCTTACAAAACAAAGCACAGTGTAATCATGACCAGAGGTTGTTCATGCTATTTAGTATCATTGTGCTAGGAGCTGTAAAACTGTACAAGGCCTTCCCATCATGACATTTTCCATCTAAAACCCTCATCTGAAAGAACAACCCTAAAAGACACTGAATCTCATCTGGGTCCCACTAAACCCTATAAATCTTTGCCTTGCTGGATTTATTGCTGGACAGGAAACAATATGAATAAGCTGGCAAGTTGCTTGAGGTGGCCAAAATAAAGAACATGTAACATCATAGGGAAAGTATAAAATTTAATTTCATGGTGGAAAAGTCCATGAAGGGCCGTTAAATACAAGTTGCAAACATAATCTCTCAGTTAGGAGATAGCCATAACACGAGCTGCTGCATGTAGGGAGATCTAGGAGCAGAAGTATCATTTATGCAATTTCCCTGTTGGATCTGCTATTGGCCACTGCCAAAGGCAAGACTAGATAGATTTTTCATGTAACAAATAACCCTACCTCTATGCTTTTGCACTATTTTTGCACTGGTATAAGATGATTGTCTTCAACAGTAGTAGCAAAAGTGCAATTCCTTTATGCTCCTGGGGCTTGTGGCATTATATGCCAGTGGCAGGACCATTGCTGGCAACCAAGAACCACATCTGCTTTGATCAACTGATGTCCTTGCCATTGGTTAGTTTTCAGTATTGACAGAGTATGAAATACATGAAGTTTGTGGACGATTTTCAGTTTCAGGGAGACCATCTTTAAAACAGGCATCTCTGATGAAGCAAAGCAAAATATCCCATTGACTTAAATTTTGGAGGATTTCATGTTTTCACCAAATAAAAGATGTACTGACTATAACAACATAGGTTTCCTTTATAAATATTATTGGTCAAATGACAGTTGCAGCTCAATTGGACAGGGTAATCAGTATCCAGCAAGACTGATAAAAACCTTCTGATTTATATAGTGCCTTCATTATATGGTAATTTGTCTTAGAAGTTTTCCATTTCATATTCAGTATAGTAGTAAGTACTGTCCTTACTCTTAAACATTTTTTTTTTACACTATTCTGAACAGGTAAGACAACATTAATACAGAGTTCTGAATTTTTATACGTTAAAAATATCTCTTTTGCTGTTCCTTGCTAGGCATGTATGAGTGGCATAACACTGTGTTATTGCGTCAATCTGATTTTGGTTGTTGTCTTTAAAATATTTCCCGTATTGTTAGTGACATACGAGAAATTCAAAACCAACTTTTTTTTTCTTTAAATAACACCAACAACCTGCAGTTCTAACAACAGCAAGTTTTCCATGGCAAGGCATCTAATGCTTTGCCATTAAAGGTTTGGACTTGTTGAACCCATATGACATGTAGACTCATTTTAGTTTCAGTGTACATTTCCTGTTGTGTGGGATGATCCCTACTCCTCCACTTCAAAATAAAAAAAAAAAAAAAAAAAAAAAAAA
>Ga0065711_1033123_pt1 | contig 26066 bp, 22 predicted proteins | sample Hoacrofraction12_FD_59098 | JGI IMG/M metagenome (GOLD analysis project Ga0065711, IMG submission 59098) | Hoatzin crop microbial communities from Cojedes, Venezuela - Epithelial fraction 12 v2 (version 2) | ecosystem: Host-associated > Birds > Digestive system > Esophagus > Crop | place... | reverse complement strand
AAGCAGGGCTGTAAGCTACTGTTAATAGCTGAAGGAGCCCAGCTCCTTTCCCTTCCCCCAGCTCACCACAAGGACCTCCTGAGAGTAGACAAAAGAAAGCTTGGAGGGTTAATCTCCCCGAGAAAAACAAGTGATTTTCCAGTAAACAACTGCAATAGCAAACAATGAGGGTGAAAAATAGCGATCATAAAAAAGTCTGCTCGGAGGAAGAGGCGACCCAGTAAGAGAGGTGTCTCTCGGGCTGGGGGAAAAACAAGGCGGCAGACTGGGGAAGCTGCAGTGGCAGCGGCAGCAAAATAAACCCCACAAGTTGCCACTGGATCTACTTGTGTTTGTGCCTTTTGATCTTTTAATTGCTTCTTAGTTATCCTTCAGTGCAAATAAATAGTGCATTGTGTCAAGAAAGAGGAGGGGGGCGGGGAAGGGAAGAAAGAGACACAAAAGAAAGAGCTGTCGCCCAGAAGAGAAAAGGAACAGGTTCTCCCCCCACCTTTAAAGGAGTGAATACATCTGTATTTGGGGGGGGGGAGGATAAGGGGGAGAAGGGGATAGGATTAGAAATCAAAGCGAAATTGGAGAGAAGCACATTAAGCCTCGGGCATCCTTACAGTAGGAAGAAAAGAGGGAGGTGGTGAAACCCTCTGGGAGTTTATTCGGTGACTTATGAGAGGATCCAAGAGTGTAATATTGTTAAAGGTCAGCCTAAACCTAATTTAAACTAGGGATGTGTGACCTCCGCCCTTCATTTAATACAGTCATAAGGAACATTACACTGCCGATAGCTGGAACAATAGCTGCCTCCACCCCGAACTCCAGCCCCTGGTGTTGCCTGCAAGGAGAGCAGGAGGAGGACCAATAAAGCCAAGGACCCGGCTAACCTGAGGATGAGGAGGCAGAAAGAGAGGGAGAGGAAGGCCGCTGGACCACAGCACTGACCGCCAAGGGGCTTGCAAAAACATGGCATCCCATGAAGCATTATGGTTTGAAAGTGGATGGGGCTGCAGCAAAGCGTCGCCTGAAACCATCGGAAATGCAATAAAAACAGCCCACCACGTCTTGCATCTGTCTGACCTCCGTGGTCATCAACGCAGTTCAGGAGAGGAATCCTGGTCACGGGTTCCCGTTAAATTCGTGAGGAGCAAGGACAGCGTTCGCAAAGCAAAGGCAGCCAAAGGGAGCTGAAACTAAATGAATCTAAAGCGAGAGCTGGAATCAAAGCGACATCTGAAAGGTGCCCTGAAATGACCAGGGGACGCCCAGGACTCGGAGACAAAACCTCTGCTGCTGCAGCAGCAGCTGTGGAAACATCTGGGCAGGCTGCAAAGCCCCCTGATGGCGCTGCCCATCTGAGCTGATCAAAGTGACTTGTGGGTGGCCACCAACACATGGCGATGGGCCGGAAAGCTTTCCAGGGAAAGGGGGAAGAACAGGAAAGCTTGCGCCAGCCTGGACCTTGCAGGCAGGGGTGTCAGCTTCAGCAGAGGCACAGGAATGTAAATAGCTGCAGAAATGCAGTGGTCACGGGCCAGGGTGGATGTTAGGGATGCTGCCGGAGAGCTGAGCCAAGCAGATACCTTCAGGGAAGGGGACATTTACGTGACTTTTCCCTTCCTCTCCACCTATAATCCAGTGAGGGGAGAGATCACCTAATCCCAGCCCAACCAAGACAGCCTGTGATGCTCGTTCAGCTTATTTCACAATTATACCACAAATGAAAAGGTGAGCAGAACGGGGATTTGAGGTGCATGGTTCAGGTGCTGTGCCTACAGCATTGCAAAGGTACCCCAGTTCGTAAAGCACCTATATTCTCGTATGTTGAGAGTGAGGACGACCAGAAGGAATAAGACTGCTTTACTGATATGCCCAACAGATCCGGGCACTGCAGGTTGAGGCGTCCAAGACAAGACAAAAAAAGGGTGAGGGCAGCCCATGGGTTTGGGTCTCCAGTCAATGAAGACTAGGAGAAAAAGTCCTCCCCAGTGATTAGAGGGAGAGTGATTACCCAAAGTCCTATACACAGCTGTTCAATGGCAGAGGAGTAATCGTACTTGGCACAGTGAGTTTTGCAGTGGCTTTAAGAAAGCGATACCTTTTGTTTTGTACAACACAGAAACCTGGCAATAACACCATGTCCTTGCACGCTGCTAAAATATATTGAACCTGGGGCACACTAAACTGTTGGAACAGGAGAGATTCATTGGTGAAAAGGGTTGTGATATATGGAAGGTGCCTGCATGAAAATTGAAGTCAAAGAAGTAAGAGAGGGAGAAATAATTCACCTGGGGCTCCTGGTCAACAAGGAGCAAACAAGAGCAGTGGCTGGGCAGGTCTGCTCAGGGCTCCTGGCACCCCTGGCTGGGGAGAGCATTCTGGGGCCGTGCTCCCAGCCCAGAGGGTTTCTGCTGCAGCGCTGTTATATGGGCAGGGGAAAAGCGGGATGCCCTCAGGCATCAGCAGAGGACGATTTTTTTGGCATGTTCAGAGTGAAAGAGGGACTCTTGCAGCAACTCCGACCCAGGTCTACTCATGCCTTGGAGCACTTGTTGGACTTAGGTGTTCAGGAGGGCTGTTGGCAGATGCATCCTGAGGACATAGAGGGTGCTGAGCATAGCAAAAATGACGTTATTCCAAAGTAAGGTATTGCACAGTGCCAGAGGAATTTGTGACAGCAGTAAAAGGCACAAGTTGTTTTCACCCTTGTTTACGTGGAGGACAAACTACGCATTTTCTGTGGGCTGGACAGTCTTAGTATTCCTGTAGCATCTTTTGAAATTCAATGTCCCCAGTAATTAGAGAAAAGCTCCAACCTGAGCAGCGTTGCTCGGCTCAAGAGGCCCCGGGAAGGAGGATGCGGGGTAGGGAGATGTTGTGGTGGCTGAGTGCGAGATAGGAATTGAAAAACGACATTCAGCAAGTGAAAGTCAGTGGGTCTGCTTGTTGGGATGCCATCTGCAACATGGCCCAAAAGAAGGAGGCCAAAGGGTCCCAGGGTCAGATGATCACAGAAAGGGAGAGAAGTGTCTTCTTTCACCCCACCATCTGTGGAACAGCAAACATCTCATGGTCATCCCTGCTTTACAAAGCAGACTCTAGCTTAGCTAACACTTCCCAAATGGGATTTCCCAGAAGGGTGGAATAGGGCAGATAAGGAGAAATGCCTGCCCTCTCCCCAGCTTCTTTTCATTGCAGAGGGAGCCTGGAAGGCTTCAAGTTTTGTCTGATTATTTGCATCAAAAATGTGCAACAAATACAGTAGCAGAGAAAGAAGATGAGTCTGTGCCTATATTAACAGCTAAGCACATCACCATTTCCTGTTTTCCTTATTTATTTTTTTTTTAAGCATTTCCATGAAAATACTCACTGGAATGTCATGGAGAAGAAGAGGTCCAAGCTGGTTTAAGGAACACTAGAAGCTCCAGCAGGTACGGTTAGTTCTTCCAAGCACCAGGGGATGAAGATGGCTGTTTATAGTATTGTGTATAATATCGGTCTGTCTATGGAGAAAATGCTGAGTGAAAACAGCTTGCTAATGAAATGCATTGTGGGAGGTGGTGGGAAACCTTTTGGACTTTTTGGACTCTTTGGTGTGAGGATTGTGCCCCATCGCTTTGTACCTGCAGGGACGGCCAGATGAGGATGCTCTGGGAAGTCAGCACTAGTAGCGGGCATCCTCGTGTCCCCCTGGGGAGGAGATGAGCAGCAGGAAGATGGGCTGCAGGGACGTAGCCCACCCTCGAGCAGGAGCACGCCGTGCCCTCTAAGGGTGTCTGTGTCTCACCACCCCCAGCACAGCACCCTCACACACACCGCTTCGCTCTGCCCTCACTTGGAAAACTCAGGATTCACCCTTAAAAATGTGTTATCCTGCTCCCGGGAGCATCAGTATGAACTGGTCAGTCTGGCTGAGTGTTGCTGGATTCATGAGGGAGAGCAGGCAAGCCCTTAATAAATTCTTCTTCCTCAAAAAAATACACAGCAATTGTTGCTGAGGTCCCCTCCAGCAGCTTCAACAGAGCAGCCATCACAGAGTGGCTGGTGGCAACGCCCGCGGTGGGCTGTGCTGGAGGTGGATGCAGCCCTTACACTGATTTTTCCTTGGTGAAGCTTATTGGAGAGCTTCCCTTTGGCCTCATCATGCAGTCAGCTTGCTCAGCAAAGCTGCCCAGGTGAGCGGGGCAGTATTCCCAACCCTCTGCCATGTCCTCCGGCATTTGCTACTGATGCAACTCATGTATTTCAGATGTGCCCTTTGGAAGCACAAGATTTGAGTGCCCGTTCAATACTCTGCAGAAAATCAGAGACAAGAGCCAGCTGGAAATAACACCCTGTGATGGGTTATTTTTCAGAGTGCTTGGAGAGAAGCGATGGCACTGAGTGCAGAAGGTGATGCGTTTTAGGGAATATTTGCGGGGCCCTTATTTGCCAGGGAGAGGTGGAGTGGTGAAGATATGTCTCTGTTGTGTAATTAATGGCTTTGAAAAAAAAACCCTGAGCCTGTTGGCTAAGCCCGAATACCTCTGAGGGGTTCAGGAATCCCAGCTATGTATCTTTCAGGCGTTTCTTCCTCTGTTGTTTTTTTTTTTCTTTTTGCATTGCTGCTGTGCTTCAGTGCGGGTCTTTGTTCGCAGCTCTCATTGTCTTTAGGCAGAGGGTTGGGTGGCAGCATCTTCCCCAGGCCATGGCTTCACCCCTTATCAGGGAACACCCCCCCCTCCCCCCCCCTCTGCTTGCCAGCCCGGGTGGGGCCACCCTATCACTTCTTAAGGCCAGGTGCTTTTTTGGGCAGGATAAATGAGCTGCTGGGCCCAGCCACCGGTGCCCTCAGGTCCGAGCTGAGGAGTGAAGACCCCAAAGGAGGACGTGGAGCTGGGGTGCCATGGGCAGGCGGCTGTGGAAGTAGGGAGAAAAGGCAGCACAGGGCTCACAACAGGGCTCCTACGCCCTGAGTGCAGCCTTCCTCCACCACTGCATCCACACATCTCCTTGGGCAAGTCACCTAATTTCCCTCTGGTTTGCATCCCCGTCCATCAGCTTGGGGCAGGAATAAATCTGTCCCTCGTTGCCTCGTTCCCTTAGAGACTGGGACTTTCGATACCTATGGCTGGCAGCAGGTGTATGGGACTTTGCAATAAGGTCCCCCACAGCTTACACACTCCCCGTGTTCCCATTCCTGAAGCAGGTGACACAGGGACACTCTGTGCCCACCTGTGCTGCCAGCATCTCCTCTAGACCATGCTGCCCTTGCTGCGGGTGGTGGATGCCTACGAGGAGGTAGGAGGTGTGGGCAATTTGTTTTCTCACTTAAGCAAAACACTCTTTCATAATCATAACGAAGGAAGGGAGGCAACAGCACTTGGCAAAGCAACTTACGCTAAGTGCACTTCACTAGAAATGTTTATACTCTGCTGCTGAAAAATCCACCGAGTGCGGCGATAGTGTGGCGCGGCGCTGGCAGGGCGGAGGCAGCCAAGATGGGGATTGTGCCCCGAGCCATGTCCCAGCCAGGGTGGGCTTGGGGATGTCACCCGCTGGTCCTGGCAGGAGGCTCCCAGGGTCTCTCACACGGGGACAGTGGGCGGAGGGATGGGGGAGAGTGCAAGGGGATGTCTTTGGGCTTCCAGAGAATGGCTTTACCTGGGACCACGCACCCATGAAAGCCTCATCTCTGCTGTCTCCTTTTGGCCATTTAACCTTCAAGGACAGGTGTATAGGTGGGATTGGCATCTCCAAGTAGATTCACAGAGAAAAAAGGTATAATGCAATCCTGTGTGATGAGGGGGAAGGTTTTTTATGGTGCCAGTTGTGCTCCAGAAAGGCTCTGGTGGGAGAAGCAAGGGTTTTGTAGAGAACCCAGCACTACTGGAGCAGGAGACCTCACAGGGTAGGACCCTTGGGAGTGCTAAGCTAATTACTAATTACTAGGAAGGTAACCCCCACCAAAAAAATACGCCTCTAGCTTTTCAAAGCAGCAGGTGGTACGCTTGCGTAGCACGTGCAGGCGTGCGTGTGTGTGCACACATGTATTTTTGTGCTGAGGGGGAAGCGAGTGCCTGGCTAAGTAGGTAGAGCCAAATGGCAGGTGATTCAGATGCTACCCTCTATTTCTGAATCCCCGTCTCTTCATCAGCTGAAGATTACAGGCTCCAAAAAGGCCCTCCGTGAAGCCCTGGTGCAAGTCCTGAAGTCAACAGGCAAAGGGTTAACCGAATTCCCAAGGCAGGTGGGAGCGCGAGTCAGACTGGGTGATATCGCAGACATGTTATTTGAAAAGCTAAGAAATTGTGGAATTCCTCACCTAATCCAACTTCCCCACAGTTTAAAGAAAACTGCAAGGCAAGATATCACTACGGCCAAGTGAGACCTCCCACAAACCTTTCCCTGCGTAATCCATACGTGGATATATGCACTGTCAGCCGCCTCCTGTGGCGCTGGGCTTCTAACCCTCGGTGAGTTTTCTCCTGGTGAAGCTCGTGGGATGCAGCCCCTATGATCAACTCCCTAATGCCTTGATCCGTATGAGCTGAAGCTGGCTCCTCCATCCCTGTGCCATTGCTTCTGTGCAACGCATGGCCCTCCTGCACCCTGCAATGGAGCCTTTGCCTTTATATCAGCAGAGTGCAAGGACACACTGCTCACGCTGTCACAGCGAGAGAGTAGTTTTAAAACACCCATGTGAACAAATATTTGATGGGACAACACAAAAATGAGTGGAAGTAAAGCTCTCGACTTCAGCAGACCCCAGTTTAGGACATCTCTAATTATGAAAGGTGGCTACTGTGAGCCTCTGTAGCAATGCAAATACCTGGATGTGATTAATGGTTATCAAATGTAATTATAGCAATGGAAATTGCATCCCTGGTTCAGATCTGCCTGCCATTCCTCCGTTTATGTTTTCCAGGTGGGTCTCTTGCTGAGCCATCTCAGTCCACCAGGTAGACCTTCATACAGAAGAATATTTTTTTTTTTCGCCTGGAAGTAAGTTGCATAGATTTCTGTTTAGATTTTTTTGCATTAAAGGCAACCATTTCAAATATGTACAGATCACACGGATGTTTTTTAGTCAAAACAAGAACAGTAACCACAAGAGGTGCCAGACTGGAACAACCTCTTCTCCACTAAACTAATCCAAAGAGAAAAAAAAAGAAAAAGATGTTTTCCAGAGATAGAATGAATTCCTTTGTCTCCGCATGTGATATCAGGAGAGAGAAAAATCTAGCAATGGATAGCAGGCATCCCCTAAAATGGAACTTTTAGAGGAAAGTTGCTTTTTCTCCAAGAAACCTTAGTGTTGGAGCTGGGGAATTATTTCAGGCCAGACCTGCTGGGTCCCCCTCCAGGGCTCCCGTCATTGGAGGCGATGAGTACCTGCAACTGCTGTTTCTTACAAGCTGCTTCGGCATCCCTTTCTGGGTGAACCTTGCTATTTCCAGTGAGTCAGCCCAGGGGCTTCAGGCTCATTTGGGCACACTGAGTACTGCCCTCACTCCCTAATTAACTTACACGAGCATCATCTCATATTTGCCTGTGTCACTGGGGTATTTCAAGATCTGCCATCCCAATCCCTTGTGGAGCCCCCACTCCTGTAGGGCAGCAGGTCCTGCCCCAAGCCAGACCATCTTGGGGAAGGCAGCATTTCTGGGGATGCCTCACTGGTCCCCATCCCCCCGCCCCCAGCAATGGAATCAGGGGCACGAAACCCTTCTGGTGGCTGAGGCCTGTTTCACGGATGCTTACTCCCACCCACCGCCGCCCTTGCTGTTCCTGGAGACCCACATGAAAGCAGTAATAGCACTGTCGGGGTATACAAAGTAAAAGATGACTCACTGTGAAGCCTTTGCTCCCACCTTCGGGAGGCAACCAGACAGGGAGCAATCTCCTGTTGAAGGGGGGTGGATTTTAAGTCAGACTGATTATTTTTCTGAAAACCTTTCATTTAGTCTAAATAACTGGCTTGGTATGTTGGCACTTGGCTTTTAAACTAAGCATGCTTTTCTGAGCATGATTCTGCCAGGATAGTAGTAGCCGGAGCCAGGTTCACGTCTTGGGAGAGCAAACAGCCCCAGATCCCTGCAATAAAGTGGGAAACCAGCCCTTGAGCTTCACTAATTTCTTTGGACGGTCTGCCCTGGCTGATGGGTAATTGATGGGGAGGTAGGAGCCAGGGGCTAATTTGTAGGTGGGCTGCATGATTTGCATGATTGCAACTACAGAAGGCTGGGGCAGAAGAAGTGATTTTCACCGTGCTTGGAGGTTTTTGGCAGTGTTTCCCACCTTGTGGGCTGCTCTTCTCCCTGCCACTAGTACCTGGCCTCTGGTTACCAAACATGTTAGCCCCTGTGACCTATCTCTCTCTCTGCCCACCAGTTTCCAGCACCAGGATTGATCTCGTAATACTTTTAAAAGACCATCTGCTAGGGGCAAGAGCATTGCGAGCTCTTAAGCCCAAAGGGAGGATGGAGCTCCCTTGCAGGCAGCAGCATCCCTGCATCCCAAAGCCAGCTGCCCCGGGCTTGGGGACTCCCACAGATGTGGGCTGGCAGGTGGAGGACACCGACATGAGGCTGCAAGAGCCACTCCGACCAGACACCTCGGGCCGTGGACTGTCAGCACTTCACTGGTGCGTTGAACCTTGCTGTGCCCTGGTGAGTGCTCAAGTGTGTTGGTGCCCACATCTCTGCTGGGCTGCCCAGAGGATATGCGCTTTGGTGACCAGAACCAGCCAGACAAAATGATTTGCAGCACAGGTTTTGTTGCAGAGGCATGGTGTGGTAGCCAAGGGGAAAGGCAGACCCCAGATCTCCCACCATCTTGGGGGATGAAGTCTTCTCCCACTCCCGCACCAGGCATCAGTTGTTGTCAAAACAGGAATTTGTATTAGCAATGTGGAGGATATTACAGACTAAGACTGATTGTAAAGGGCTGCTCATATCTAAAATGGGTTTGCTGACAGCTTGGTTGTGCTTGCTGGTTTGGAGCTAACCATAACAAAAGTCTAAACAGATCACTGCTTGAGCTATTTTGCGCCGATTCTTTTTTTTCCCTGTTCCTTCACTAAACCCGTGGCAGCTTTTGTCATCCCATCTTCCTGAAGGCCTCCCAGTCCCATTTTGGAGTGAGTGAGACAGGCTCAGGTTTTGAAAGAGTCACCCACATCACAAGCAAGTGTTGGCTCTCCTCTCAGATTTTATTTTGAGTAGCTATAAACTGGAAATACCGGGTTGTTTTGAGTCAAGGCATCACCAGCTAAAAGCTGGGACCAGCTAACAGCACACGACATAGTGAGGCAGAGAGAGTCTTCTGCTGCACAGCTGCGTGAGATTTCTCTTGAGCCGGAAGGAAGATTAATTGGGGAGCAAGTGCAGGGAGGAAGGAACTTTTCTTTCCCAGGGATTTATTCTCCTCATTTGATCCTGGCTTTGGGAAGGGAACAGTAACAGCAGCAGGCTGCCTGGGCTGGTGGCAGGGTTCACAGCCGTGTCTCAGCTGTAGCGGTGTATGCAAAACGAGGTGGTTTTCCAGTAGAGATCTTCACTGCCCATGGCTCTGCCCTCATCCATGTATTGCTTTGCCCTGCAGAGGAGCCCCTTGCAGCAACGGCATCACTCCCCAGTGGCTCCGACATCCCCTCTTTGTACAGTGTAAATACTCACTGCCTCCCCCACCTTCTTCCCATAGGAAGAAGCAGAAAGAGGGGCAACGGGTCTGAGGCACCAACAAGAGCATCAGGCACATGGCAAGCCTTAAACACAGGTTTTGAGTGGAGAAAGGGGGATTTTCTACGTGCCGTGGCCAGAGAATTGTACCCAGCTGCTCCCAGAGCAAGCACCCGACGCTGGGGTGAGCAACCAGGTCCTATTGAACAAGCTTCCTCTTCCATTGATTCAAGTGATGCAGATCTTCTGCTGAAGATGAACTGTCCCACTGAGTGCTTGGCTCTTGCCCACCAAACACCGCTCCAGTCGAGATGGGCTTAACGTCACCTTCCAGACACTAAACTTCGTAAGGCGTTTGGCTGCTGTGCACCATGAGGACTCTGCTCACACCCACTGTCTCAGTCACAACGAAGTCTCTCTCAACCTTTTTTCAGATAAGTAGGGTGAGCTTCCTCGGTCTCTGGTAGCAAGGCAGGTGTCAGGCAGGTCAGGCCATTCCTGCTGCTCTTTTCTGCTTCTTCCCCCAGCTCCCTTTCATCCCTGATGTATTTAACAGTGAAAATGTGGTCCATTGTCTTTTATCCAGTTTGCAATAGGCTTCATAAGGGATGTTAATCAGCCCGTGGTTGTGCTCACCATACACAACATCTTCCTAACACTCAGCGCTACACTTTGCCTATGTAACCTCACTCTGCAAGTGATTTAATGACGTATTTATCTCATCCACATCAGGATCCTCTCACTGGCTTGTCCTAACTCAATCCCAGAGACACCTGACTGACTTACATTACTCTCTCTAGTTACTGATCTGCGTAGAGACGAACTGCAAAATTGCCCATCTGCGCTTAAGAAGCCTTCATTTGAAAACCTGGGGGATCCACACAGTTAGGAGGGGACTGGGCACGAGTCTTTGCTGATGGGTATTTGTGTAACTAATTATATTTCTATTATTGTATGTGAATGGAGAGGTCCCCCCACCACTAAGGCATTTCATGGAGAATAATTTAGACCCTTTTCCTAAGATAGGAGGCTGTTATAGATATTACCAGATGTTAAGTCTCTAAATCACTAAAATAACACAAATTAGCTGTGTGTTGCTCTGTTTGGCCTAAATTCAAACAAAGCTCTGCCTAAAATGCTCAGCTGGTGGGCAGAGCTGAGCCCAAGCTTCCCACAGCTCGCAGCCCACCGAGACCCTCCCGGCTCCGGCACCGAAGTGAGGCAGAGGGACTGAGGTGGTGTTGGGATGGAGGCACAAATTGCTTTGGAAATAAAATCCTATGGGAGTGATTCCTTAATAATTGGGTTGCGGCAACGACTTCAGCTGGAAAGCAATTGTAAGAGCCCATAGCCAGGACTGAATTAACGGGACTATTTCACTTGATATCTTGGAGCAGGCACTGCAAAACGACCCACGTCTAAGAGGCTCGAGCGTGTCCCCGTGGGGGTCCTCACCTCTGGCTCACCCGGTACCCCAGCTCTCCAGGGGCGTTAGCGGCAGACCCATCCCCCCGTCCCCTCGCGGCTGAGCATCACCAGGCTGGCGGCTGAGCCGGGCGAAGCTGCGTTCCCGGAGCCCCCCGCTCCGGCCAGGCACGGCGCGTCTTCCCGGCGGGTCCTGCGGCCCGCAGCGCGCCCTCTGCTGGCTGCCGCGCCGTTTCGCAGCCCTCCGCCGCGGCGGGGAGACGCGGCCGGGGCCACGGCCACCCCCAGCAGCAGCAGAGCTGGCCAAAGCCGCGTCGCGGCCCGGGACGGGGACGGCGGTGCCGCGAAAGGCCTTGGGAAATGTCTTGCGAGCCGGGCGGCAGCGAGGAGGCCAGCACCGGCCCGGCGGTGGCGCTGGGTGGGGAGACGTCCTCACTTTGTTTGAGACATTAATATTTATATTTGGGATATATATCTACGCTCTGGCAGTCCTTCAGTGCCAGGGCGAGCAAGAAGAGCCCAGGGTTCTGTTGCACAGGACGGGGTCTGTGGGGCAGGAGGTTATTGCGGGCTGAAACCTAGGTTTACTCAAAAGGGGATTTCTGGCTCAAAAACCCATACGCATCTGACCCAAAACACTCCATAGGTACATGTTGCACCAGAGGAAACACTGGGCAGGTAGAGTTTCCCCAGAACATACAGCACAGAGGTGTGCTGCAGGGTGGCAAGGGAACTGGGGGTGAGGGTGTCCCGGGGTGTGAGAGCTGGGCTGGTGGTCCCAGCTTTGAGAGCCTGGAGTTTCAGAAATGCAGCCAAAATCCTTCTTGGAGGAACACCACCTTTGAACAAATACCAGAGTGAGAGCAACAGCAACCCAACTCGGCATCACTCCAGGTCAGTGGCCATGTCAGCTAGGGCTGGCATCGCCCTTGGGAGCTGCCCGTAGGTCAATGGGCGCTTTGCTCGCATTCCTCCAGCCATCTCCTTGCTAACCCAGCTCCAGTGGTCCCATGACCTTGTTGCAAAGCCTTACTCCAGCATCACATCCCCAGCCAGTTGTTCTCCAACACCTTGCATGATCTGTATTTATTTATCTTCCCCCCCTATTTTGGGGGTTCCCTGGTGCCCACGCCACCTTGGCCTACCCTAGACAGTGCTGCCAGGCAGCTGCAGGCAGGGGTGCCGGATCCAGCTGTGGGCTGCCCTGCGCTCCATCCCCTGGCAGCGGCTGGGACTGCAGGAGAAGGGAAAGCCGTCGCAGGAATCTGGTTTTAACAGATTCTCAGCATTTTTGTGGTGCTCTATATCGGTAACAGAGCCATGGATAACTGCTTTGCTCTGAACAGATATGTGAAACCTCAGGGTCTTTTCCTGGTTGTGAGGACTGTGAAGCCCAACAGGAGAGGACGAATTCCTCAGGAAAGGTTCCAGAAACTAAAATTGCACAGAGGCAAAAGGAAGAAATTGGGATGCAAAAAGCCTTTTTGGAGATGAAGAAGCACAGTGATGCGAGGTTAGCAAGGGCCAAAGCGAATGGCTTGAAAGGTGCTCCCGGTCCTGTGTTCTTAAATGGGATGCACAGTGAAACAGGGCAGTCAAAGCAACAGCTCTGCAGGGTAAAGATGAAGGGCAAGCATCTTGAGAATGACATCGGAGCTCTGTAGTCAAAACCATAAAGGAAAAACAGGCATGACGTCAGTACTTGGTGCCGCTCAGCGTCCCCGGGGTGAGGTCAGCAATCTTGCAGGAGCAAAGGAGCTGCTGGAGGAGCGCTTTCCAAGAGGGGCTTCAGAGCTTTGCAGTCCTCCCACCTCCTTGGCATAAGCCACGCTGAGCCAGGTGCCCCCTCCCCACCCCGGCAGCATGAGCCGGCAGGCGACCTTGTCCCTTCCCCGCCACCGCTTCCTCACAGCTGAGAAGCACCCGCGCTTCTCAAAAGTGGGTGCACAGGGAGGCACTTCGGACCCCTGCCTTGTAACACCTGCACTGGGACTAGGACTGAAAAATAACCTGTCTGCCTTTCATCAGAATTTTGTGGGATCAGTTTTTCTCGTTTGGGGTTGAAATTCATCATTTCAGGACAAGGTGTCCGCATTTGGAAAAATGTGGCCAGTTTTAGATTGCAGGCATTTAAAAAGTGACTGAAAACGCAATTTCAAAAGTGGAAGAGGAGCATGCTGCAGTTTGCACCCTGGGTGTGGTTTTACTAGGGATGGGTCAGGTCTCAAGCTGTTTCACTGTGATTTCTCTCTTGCCACTGAAATCAGTGGAACCCCAGGGGCCAAGACAGCATTTGCTGGGGAAGAGTTTTAAAAATCCCTCCAAATGTTCCCATACAAGGTAGAAAAAGCTGGAAACTTGGGTGTGCAAGATCTGCCAGCAGGCACATCTGCAGGGGCAAGACCCTGCTGGGTCCCAGCCGCCAAAGTGGAGAAGGTTTCTGAGAAGTGGAAAAAAGGATAGAAATTTTTTCCACTGAAACTTCTACAGAATGGTTTATCATCAGTGTAGGGTGGGCGGTGTAGTTTGCATTTGATTTTCCATTTTCTGATTAGAAAAGAGAAGCTCCATTATTTTCTGGCAAAAAGTTACATTTCCGAAGTCGGCAGTTCAGTAAAACACCCTCACCTCCAAAATCCAGCATTACAAAGCTCAAAGGACCAGAACTTGGAAATCAAAAGCCAAATTTATTTCTGTTATCCATTTCCTTCCAAAATCTGAAAACATTTCATGGGAAATTTCAGTCTGAGCAACCACGCGCATCCTGGAAATCCTGGTATTTACCAGGCAGAAAAAAAGCGCCGTATTTTGGCTTGCTCTTTCAGCAACAGAAAGAGGTCAGGGGAGCCCAAATGGTTCATACACCTCCCACTGCCACTTCTGAAGCTGGCTGGGAGTGGAGGGAAAGGATCGAGGCTCGGATCATTCCCTTGTGCTTTCCTACGGGCTTGTTTCGCTTCCCGTTATTGTCCCCAATCTGCTCCTGCCTGCTCTGCCCAACAAGACCGAGGGGATTGCGAGAGCCAGCCTGGCATTTGGCTTGGAAAAAACTGGCCTCCTGCCTCCCTGCAGCATGCAGGAATAATTCACCCAGAGACAATGTGCTGGCAATGACTTTCCAGATCAATTTATAGCCTGACCTAAAGCTTTCTTGCTGCCCAGAGTGAAAGGAGAAGGAAGAAGGGATATTTTTTGTTCAGAATAGGTGTCTTTGGGGAAGTCAGTCTAAATGAGAGGGAATTTGAGGTGTTAACACTGAATATGCTTAGCGCATGCTTTCCAACTCAAGTCATCGCTGCAAGTCAATGATTAAGGAATCATGCTGCAGATAAGGAGAAAGGCTGTAAGCAGGTTTAAAATCTCCTAAAAAGCTGATAAGATGGTTAAAAAAATAAACCCCAGGGTATTGTCTGTCTATTTCTATATAAATTGAATCTATGAGTTCTCAGGGTAACAGACAGCATTCTTGTATCTGTGGCTTCCCGGAAAGGGAAATAATAGAGTCGGATTAGCTCCGGGAAAGTGGCAGCCTTCCCTTCCTCTCCAGATAAGCCTGAGTAGCGCAGCCCATCCAGCAGCCCGGAGATGTGGTCTACCACCCGGCCACTGGGAACCCTGATGGTCAGGGCCCCACAGCAGCTCCCCTCCATTCCCATTTCTTTGAGCATCGCTCCCCTTTCCTCAAAACCGTAGCGGAGCCCTGTTGGGTAAGGGTTCACGCATACGGGAAGCAGGGGCAACTTTGGTCCTATCTTTTCTAGGCAGCGTGAACAACTCAGCAGCCCAAAGAATTTGTCTTGCAATCCCCTCTGTGGCTCAGCTTTCAATTCTCTATTCAAGCAGCATGAATGAACCGAAACCTTTATTTGCATTCTCTTCAAATTGCCCTCCACCGCTAGCATGAGACCTTTGGAAGCTTGTCGCGAGAGTAGCAGAGCCAAGATATTTTAGCCGGGCATGATGCCCCACCGCTACCGCAAAAATCACTTCAAAGCAACTGCTGAGTCAGAATAAAGGGGGCTGGATGCATTTGCTTCCCAAAGATCACAATGCAAAACCCGGCAGGAGGAGGAGTGGGGAGGGAGGTCAATGGATGCAGCATTCCCTGTCCCTGAGTCACTTCTCCTGCAGGAATTCATAAGATCTGGAATCTCCCAAGCACATCTGGGAGAGGGAATGGCCTGGGCAAGGGCACTAGGGTTTAAGGGGCACTTTATAAAGAAATCCCATCTTGGACCACAGGTAAGGATACCCTAGACCATTGCCCATCCTCAGGTTTGGGTGGGGTAGGCAGCTAAAGCTGCCCACCCTGCCACAGTGCAGGGTCAGCAAGACAACAGCATCACGTTTGCAAGCCAAGGAGCTATGTGCTCTGGTGTGGGAAGTGCATAGGGTTGCCTTCAGGCTTCCATCCTTGAAGTCCCAGAAAACAAGGGAAAAAATATCTTTGTTCTCCTTTGGTCCTCACCTTGCTGCAGCTTTTAAAAAGTGAAGAGCTGGCCCTTTATGTTATTTTCAGTTCTGGAAAGCAAAGTGTATTCATAAGGACTTTTGTTTTTTTAAGGTTTTCTACAGCTTTTAAATTGATGCAGTACTTTCTCCTGTACCTCCCCGAGAGTAGTATATCTCACTGTATGCCACACGCATCCAGGACAGCTCTTGCTTTGGGGAGGAAGGGACAAATGGCAGCTGCATGTGCTCTGCAGAGAGCTCAGACTGCTCCAAAGCAGATGTGGGGCCATGCCTGCCTCCCTGACCCTAGCTGGTCACCACTCCCTCCTCTTCCCTTTTCCACTAAGAGACCTGCTGACTCCTTTTCCCAGGAGGCACAAAGGCAGGGGAATGGTGGAGAATGTCCATCATGGTCCCTTTCTTTCTCTCTTCTGCTCCAGCCCTAGGTAATCACCAGCTGGGCCCTCAGTGTGTCTACATCCCTATCTCACCTGGCATCCTAACCTGCCAAGAAAATATCGGGCTGCGTCTTGAGCTGGGTAGGAGAGCTTGGTCCTGCCCCATCTTAAGGTTTCAAAACAATTCCCACTGCATTTACTGAAACCTCCTGGATTTTTTCAGCAGAAGGAGACGAGTCCATCCCGGGGTAGCCCAGAGCCTGGTGGGTAGCATGCGGTCTTGGGAAATCGGGCACACAGGATGAAATCTCTGCTCTGATGCCTGCAAAGCAGGCACCTGAACCTCCTGCGTCCCTTTATCCCTTTGAATCCTGCCTTGCTAAAATCAGCCTGGTCCTACGAGAAGTCCTGATTTTGATGAATCAACATTTTCCATCAAAGAAGTGGCATTTGCAATTTCCCAGCCGGTCCTAAGGGAGAGCATTCAGAAAAAGCAAACAAACAAATGAGCAAATCAAACAACGGCGGAGGGCAGGAAACAAGCTGGCCACCTCTGAAGAGCTGTCTCCGCCTGAGCCTTGCTGAGGAGGTAGGACTGCCAGCAGATAAACAGCTCTGGGATGGGTACAGAAACCGCCACACTCTGTTGTGGGAGCTAGACCTTACTGCAAGTAACTGCTGGTTGCTTTGGTGCTGAAGACATGTAGGCTGTCTCAGTAATGCAAGATGAAGCTCTGATATTACAAATGAGGGCTCTAGATTACTCCTCTCTGCGCCTGTCCTTGGCATGACCCATTCCTAGAGAAGCCAGAGGTATCTCCACAGATCTGGCTATATCCTTCTTCTAGCTGTTTCCATCAGCACTACGCAGCACTTGGAGAAGTCCTAGTACCAGTCTGGCAGTCAGGCACTCCAGGCTCCTCCTACACTACCTCTTTCGCTTCCAGTACTCACACTTCCAGCCTTTCCCATCAGCATACCTGTACAATTTTGTCAGATGGAAATCTCAGATTTGTACTAGAAAGTCTCAGTATTGTCTCACAAAAGCCTCTCTGCTCACTTGCTTTCCATGGACCCCTGACACTGATTGCAGGATCTCGGTCCTAGGTGATGCAGGACAAGTCCAGGTGACTCCAACAAGTCTCGGGTTTTCAGCTCTGGAGGGGAACACTGCTCTTGGATGTGCTTTCCCCCCAGACCATGCAAGTGGACCTGACACTCTGCCTTTGGGATCAGGGTGGCATCTCCTTGGGTGAATGTATGGGATTGCTGGAACTCGTTGCATGCCTGAATATGATGGTGGCCTTACCATGAGCAAGAGCTCTGCTATTTTTACTGCAGTAATACCAGCCCTGATCTTATGAGACACGGGGACAGATAGGATAATTGTTTCTGGGGAGTGCTCTTTAGAAACCACCGGAGATATATGCTGTGAGGTTTGGTGGGGGCCGAGTTGCTCAGAAATAGCAAACATCTTGCTGTGCTTTCATAACAACAAGATTTTGGCCCCAGGTTGCCTGTCACAGTTGCAAGCTCTGCTTCTGGGAATATTCAGTGGGGCCCAGAGGAAGAGGTCATGGAGAGGGGTGGAAGGGTGATCGGCGGGAGCAGCACTGGCAAAGCAGCACAGGTGTAGCAGCTTCAGAGGGGGCCCCCTGTCACGGGCTCTTGGATGCATCAAGGGAGCCCGTATAGAGGGTCACTGCGGGGAATTGCTGGCGCTTTCTGATTTCCTGTTTTATGGCTGCATCTTCTTCTCAGCAGATCCTCTGGCTGTTCTTCCAGCCCTTCAGTTTGTAGTGGTTTTGCCAGTTTTTTGCTCATGATGGGAGTGGGAGCAGCACATCCTGTGCAGCTCCAGTGGAGGCAGTTGGATCTGGCTTAAACCACAGCCTCCTTCCTCTCAGACCAGCTTTCAAAATCTGCCACCAGCAAAATGCAGCCCCAACTACTGCTGCCACCTCTGTCAAGCTGCATCAATCCCACAGGGACCTCCTGCATGGCTTGTACTAGACTGGCATGGGAGTCCTTTGGCAGAGGGGACACGACACTTCCCCACACTCTCTGCCACCCCTGCCAGCTGGCATTGCCGTGGTAAATTTTCCTCCCAAAAAGCAGCAGTTCTGGGGCCAGGTGCTTAGAATCATGGAATCATCAGTTGGAAAAGACCTCTAAGATCATCAAGTCCAACTATCACCCCAGCACCACCATGCCTACTAAACCATATCCTGAAGTGCCACATCTACACATTTTTTGAACACCTCCAGGGATGGGGACTCCACCACTTGCCTGGACAGCCTATTCCACTGCTTCACAGATCTTTTAGTACAGAAATTTTTCCTAATATCCAATCTAAACCTTCCCTGATGCAACTTCAGGCCATTGCCTCTCATTCTATTGCTAGTTACCTGGGAGAAGAGACCAACACCCACCTTACTACAACCTCCTTTCAGGCAGTTTGTAGTTGAGCAATAAGATCCCCCCTCAGCCTCCTCTTCTCCAGACTAAAGAACCCCAGCTCCCTCACCCAGTCCTCAGAATACTTGTTGTCTAGACCCTTCACCAACCTCATTGCCCTTCTCTCGACACACTCCAGCACCTCAATGTACTTCTTGCAGTGAGGGGCCCAAAACTGAACACAGTACTCCAGGCGCGGCCTCACTAGTGCTGAGTACAGGGACACAATCACCTCCCTACTCCTGCTGGCCACACTATTCCTGACACAAGCCAGGATGCCGCTGGCCTTCTTGGCCACCTGGGCATGCTGCTGACTCATGTGCAGCCTGCTGTTGACCAACACCCCAAGATCCTTTTCCTTCAGGCAGCTTCCCAGCCACTCCTCCCCAATCCTATAGCGCTGCATGGGGTTGTCATGACCGAAGCACAGGAGGTCAAACAAAACTTGAAAGAGGTTTGTAGCAACAGGAGCAGGGATGCTTCCTTGAAATGCCCAGCTCTTGGCCAATACACTCCACACTCCTTTTGGATGAAATCCGCTTTCTGCACGTGACTTGTCAAATACTTGTGAACAACAAGCATGTCCCACAGCAGACACTCTGCCCGGGCCTTCCAGAAGCAGAAGGGGGAACTGGACACATTTTCTAAATTGGTCATGGCGGTCACCCACGATTTTTCTGGGTGCAATTAATAGATGCCTTAATTCTTTGTTTAATCTGAACTGTTTCCATTTAGCAGCTGAGGAAGTTTGGTCTCCCAGCTGCCTCACTATATTTGAGCTGTGAACTGCAGGAAGTTGATCAGCGTGACATTGCCACAGAGATTACCCTGTAACATTTCCCTAGAAAGAGAAATCTTGTTCAAACTTCTCTGTGCTCTCCTACTCATCCCGCAGGCACAGAGGGTATCAGATTCTCTACGCTTCTTGCTCTGGTGCTGCGTAATCCACTTCCCTCCCTCCCAGGGAGTTCACTTGGATGACAGAAGGATGGTGTGAAGTGATAGGTGGTTCCAGGACCTTTTAGAACTGCCTTACCCCAGTAGGGATGACGAGACCCTAAAGTAAACCTCAGTGCCCCCTCGCCAACACATGGACACATGAACCAGCTCAGTTCTTCAAATAGATCCACAACATTTATTCAATTGCTTGAAGGTGCAGTAGCATAAGTGCATGTTTCTGCCTATGGCCCCAGAGCTCCCTGGTGCTGGCCTCGCTGTTAGTTGCAGTAGTTTTCCAGTTGGTAGAGGGAGCACGTGTTGTGGCAGCATTGCTCGACGATCCCTCGCTTCACTTTCTCAAACTCCTCCTGCTGGAAGGGCAGCTCTCCTACCTCACTGTGCAAGGGACTGCTTGCTGCCAGGGAACAAAAAGATAAGCTGTGGGACATCACATAGTATTAGCCCTGGCTATTGAGCTCTGCAGACAGCCCCTTTGCAGATGCTAGACTTTTAAGCCAGAGTTGGCTGGAAAATGTGAAGGAAGTTGCAAAGTTTTCCCAGGGTTGATGTTGCTTGTAGCACCTTCAGACTCTGTGTTTCCTCTCCCAAAATAATCCTATGGTGCTCAAAAGTAGCCAAGCTGAGTGGATATCAGCAATGTGAGGGACAAAAGGATACAGGTCTTTATCAAGGAAGGTGTGTGGAGAAGATGGCAAGCCCTGCACCCTCCCTGGGGTGAGCAGCTAGTAAGTAAGATGATAAAATGAGCTGATCTACTCCAGAGAGAAGAGTTGCTTGGGACAGCCCCACTCGGGCAATTACCCACTGTTCTGGGAGCCTGGTCAAACAACTGGGATGTCCGTGGGATTGCAAGGATGGTCCAGTCCTGGGGCTGGATGCATTTCCCAGCTGGTCCTGAACAGCCTGCTCCTGTTGGCTGCCTGGATGTAGTCTCAAGTTGAAAGCAAAAGCATTCGTGTGTGTCCGTGTTCACAGCTGGGGACAAGGTTTTAGGAGGAATGATGAATTGGGGTACTTGGACACAGACAAAACTCAATGAAATGTCTCCTTTGCTGGTGGGAACTTGAAAAATAGTGGACAGAGCTGTTCAGGTTTTAATTACCCGGTGAAAAAATAGAAAGTGACAAATAAAACACTGATTTTTCCTGTAAGAAGAAAAGAGCCCCTAAGAACAAAACCAAAATGCCTGGAAAGTGAGAATGAGATGTGATTTCTAGGGCAAAATGAAAGTATAACTCAAGATGAAAAATCCCCAAGCCCCCAAAGCGCAATGCAATGAACAAGGCACAAGAGAAACGAGAAATCATTATGCTAGTGTGCTAGAAGGAAAATTTAGGAAAGATTTAGTCCAACATTAAGTAGAAGAGGAAACAGCTAGTCAATGTTTTGTGATTTACTTGTCTTCATCCTTCAAGCCAGCTGTGACCAGACTGTAAACACAACCAGCTTGTGTGACAAAGAGGTGGTGGCTCAGGCAAAAGTCCTGGAAAAAGAGGTAGAAACCCCTCAGATACTCTCAGTCATGTTGGCCGTGATGAAATTCTCCATACAGTATCTAGGGAATTTGGCTAACAAAACTTCCAACCTGTTTGTGGTGGTCTTCAGAAAAAAATAATCAGAGAAGGGAGAAACTAACAGCCCAGCTGGCCATTCAAAACAAATCACGGCAAATCCTCTGCTACGACATTACCTTGCTTCACCTTCCAAAGACCTCTAAAACTATTTCACAGGATCGTTATATACTCAGGAGAAGGAATCGGATACAAATGAAACCAGTATGTGATGGGAAGATAAAAGGTGGGAGAGGTGTATCATAGTGAGAGGGGGTTAAGTAATGGTCCCTCTTGAAACGAGATGGTTGAAATGGCTGGGATTTGGCAGGGGACTCTTCTGCATCTATTCACAGTCTTCGTCAGTAGCTTGGAAGTCAGAAGAGAGAGTGTGCTTGCTGGTTTCATGGAGGACCCAAAGCTGAGAGAAGCTGCAGGTACACATGTTCAGGAAAGATATAATCCTTGTATTACAGCTGGAGCTTTGCAGGTCCTAGCCCTATCTAGATGCAAACACTGTTGAAGGGTAGCTCTATGGACTGCCCTTTCCCACCTACATTAGCAAGCAGACACAAAGTGCTGGACAGGGGGAAGTGACCCAGCATCACAGGGTGTGTGGGCAGGGCTGTCATCTCCTCCTGCCTCCCGGCTCTTGCACTTGTCAGTGGTCCTGGAGTCCTAAGAAGGGGAACCAAAGCAGCTCCAGCAGCATTTCACCACCATGAAATCAGAGATGATATAAAGCTGTGGGGGCTGCAAGCCTCTTGAAGGGCAAGATTAGTACTAAAAGTTACCTCTGAATCTATAGAAACACTGAAGTGATGGGATGCTGTTCAGTGAGAAATGGGAATGATGCTAAAGGAAGGCAGGAAGACTGTGTTATGCATCCAGGATGAGGGTTTGACTGTGGTAGCGGTTCTTCAAGGACTGCTGAACCACCTGAGGGAGGGCCAAGGCATCCAAGGATCGCTATCAATCAACAGTGCTTTGAAAAAGACAAACCACCTGTGTAGACAGGAACATGGTGTGAAAAACTTAACATTGTTCTTCCAGTTTGCTAGCTCTGCTTGGCACTGGCAAGACCTCAGCTCAGTCCTGTGCGCCTCTCCAGGCATCACCAGTTAGTAAGGATGTGGACCAAATGCAGCACCATTTGCATGGACAGAGATCTAGAAACTACAACCTAAGAAGGCAGTGGTGGGATGTAGAGGGGATTTAGCTGACAGCAGGTTAAAACTAGAGGTGGGAACAGTCTTCAAATATTTCAAAAAAGCAGCCATAAAGAAGGAGTCCACCATGGGCCACACAATAAATAATCTACAGCAAGGGATGTTCAGGTTAGATATTGGGAAGAAATACTTAAGAAGAAGGTCAATTAAGCATGGGAACAGGCAGTTTCAGAAGGCAGAAGCTTTCTCACTGGAGGTTTGTATGAACGTGCTAGACAAGCACAGGTCAGGAAGAGGATAGGGACAACCGATCCTGTCTTGAGGCAGAAGCAGGTTTACTGGGTTTCTTCCACCTTTACTTTCTATGAACACTCCCAGGCTGGTATGATGGCCACTCGAAGAAATACAGAAGTTTGAGCTTTTGGGTACAATTCCTTTTGCCTAATAAATCCTATTTCCCTGCCTGCCCTCCCATTTGCCTTTTTAACCTGAAGAGCTTTTCTTTGGCAATGCGATGCTGTTGGTATGTTAAAAGTATTCCTGGCATTCCTCATCAAGGACATTCCTGGTGTCACTGTCAAAGATAGGCAGTTGTTGTGTTTTGCATTGCACAGCATACGACTCCCTTCACGGTTAGCCTGACTTACCTAGAGACTGCTCAATGTCCCGTCGGGCTTTTGGGGAGTAGAAGAAACCTCGCTCTCCACACACCAGGTAGAGAGCCTCCACCAAGTGCGAGCCGCAGAGGTGCTGGTTGGCAGCCGCATGGCTGGTCCTGGAGCTGGAAAGAGCGAGAAGGGCCAGGAGAGGCAGCAATTGGATCCAGAGAGCCATGGTGAGCAAGGTGAGGCCTAGGGTTAAGAGGCAGAGGAGACACAGGGAGGTTGAGGAAGGAGAAACAAGTTGTTATTAAGCATCTTATGTTCTTCAGCTCATTTGGCATGAAAATGAGACAAAAGTAGCAGATGGACCTCCTAAAGATGCACAGGCTTGAGAGGGAAGTAAAGCTTTCTGCATCAGTCTTTACCAGTCACGTTAAATGACTAATGATTATAACCAGAAGTCCATCTCCATCCATGTGCTCATATCAGTCTTGGCCTCCCTACTGTCTTCCCCCAAAAGGCCAAACTAGACTGAAAGAGCCATCCCACCGAGCCCTGTAGCATACGTGCCCAGGAGAGCTGAGATCAGCAGACACCTTCAGAGGAAAAACCCTCTCTGCCAAGTCAGAAGGGTCTGTCATTTAAGATGATGACCCCAAACCAGCACAATGTGCTCAAAGACCTGAGGAGACCTCATTGTCCTGGACTAACAAGCCGGCACTTGTCACCACCAGCTACATCAACTTAAGAAAACAGCTCTGCAAAACAGGTAGAGGCTGAAAGGGTGGCAATCAGACTTACCCAAAGAAGTGGCAGAAAGAGATGGAGAGAAGTTTGCTCTGACAGATGAAGACTGTTTGCTGGCACTAGTATCCCCATTCTCTCTTTCCTATATTTATATGCTTTACATTAGCTCAAGTGACACAAGAGATAGTGAGAGCCCCACCTCCTTGATGACACTCTAGCCAAAATTTTTGCTGCTTGTGCACATAAATTTCCCTCTACGTAGCATTCGCAGGTCTTTATGCAAGTTAAGATAGAAGCAACTGTTTGCAGTTTCCATCTCATTTCATCCGACCTGTTTTTGCTTCCCTGAAGCTCTGTCCTGAGCCATCAGTGACCCTTTTAGCAGGAGATAATGGTGCTATTACAGCTGCAATGATTACTAATGACACTAATGTTGGCAATAGGCACTGCTGGCATTGAGGTGGCTCAACAGCTGTTTCTAAAATGTAAAATTAAAGGCAAACATGTTAATCTGTTTGATCAATATCACCTTGGAAAGTATGCAGCGATGGGACAAAGTTGTTGGTGAGACCATGCTACTGTCAGGTGTTAGAGGAAGGAAAACACATTATTGCGCTGAGGCTATCTGCTGCCCCACTCGCTGGCCATGTGGCGCACAGCAAGAGACACGTGTCCACAGTTTGGGCTGGGGAGCAATAACATCTGCATTTTGCAGGAGACCTACGGTGGTCATTCGAGCTCAGCGCAAGGCCAGTGTTAGAGCGTTTGAAATTTTGTATGTGAAAATATAAGCCTTTTCCCCTTTGCCCACTGAAAGGCAGGTGTCCTCCTTCATCTGCCAGGAGCCCCTTCAAATTCCTGTTTGGAATTAAGCAGAGCAGAGACTCAGTCTCTGATGTTTGCAGGTGAGAGCTCTGAGCACCTCAGCTCTCTCTGGGGCTCTGCCCAAAATCGTGTCTTCGACACCAAGAAACATTTCTGGTAAATCCCAGTGAAAAGCAGAAGACAGCTGATTATCTCCATGCTGGCTGAGAAGTTCTCTTTTAATATGAGACGATGGCCAGGAGTGGACCACTGACTTTCACAGGTCTGATTTTGGCAACAGATCTAGCTCTCTCTTTCACACTACCCCATTTTTTAGATACCTCTGTGCTCAGCTTCTCTGCCACCAATAGCATGCTTGTACCTTTTTCTGCTTAAAGGATACTCCCCTCCCCACCCCACCCTCACCTGAAAAGGCCCATTTTAAATGCTGGGGATGAGATGATCTTCAAATTTCCTGCCGCTCTAAATTTTGAGACTGCAAGTGCTCAGCACCACTGAAGAGGAGACATTTTCATCTGTTTGAACTCTGCTGCTTGTTTAACTTAGAATAAGCCTGGTTCTCCATACACAGTATAAATCAAAAGGAAGTTCACCAAAATTAGCAGACTGCCTCCAGACTCGAACCAGACACTTGATTTCTTGAGTAGCGAAAGCAATTCCATCCATCAGTATCTAGGAGGTTGGAAGTCCCATCTGCCCCTGTCATGGCTTTAAGTGTGAAGTATCATATGTTTGCTAAATGACTGCGACTGCAAAAAGGCTCCTGAGAAGTGCTAAATCTGTGATGGGCGTACAGGGAGGGGACTCATTTGCTCAAAGGGATGTGAGACAAGGTTATCAGTTACATCCCCTGCCATGCAGGTCTTTCAGCCTTCTGCTAATAAATCCAAGTTGTGATGCTCAACTACAGTTAATAGCATTTCTGCACCATGTGTAACACTATCTCTGTCTCCTTTCCCCTCAAAAAAGATATTGGATGTACTTGAATGACCTAGTGATATACCCATGAAAAGGGTCTCAGCTTTCAGCAAGATATGAGTACAGGGAATTCACTTGCTCAGACCTTCTTTCTACTGGGAGAAGATGGGGAATTAACAGCTACACAGGATAAAACCTGGTATTTTACCCCATTCAGAGCAGGTTGTCAAAGCCAGGAACAGAAGCCTTGTGCCACTCACGCTGCATCCAGAGCAGGGACCCCCCACCTAGCATCTCACACGAAGGGGACAACCTGCAGAATTACCCTACAGATCCCCCTAGCAGTCATTCTCCTGAGGTCACCACACTGCATGAGGTCTGATGGACCTCGCTCCAGTGGTCTCCTTGAAAAGCCTCCGGAGCATGGCGTTCCGCAGGTTAATCACATGCTGAGAATTGCCACTTAGGGTTTTCCTTCTCACCCTTTTGAATGTTAACTGAGCTCACCTGAACTCATGGTTTATTGACAGTGGGACTTTGTAAGGAGGCTTCTCTATCCACTGTCTTCTCCCTTCTGGGTAGCTCCCCTGCTGGGCTTCCCCCTTCCCCGGGGCTTACCCCACTGATGTAGAAAAAAAAAGCTATAATATTTTGTGTTGGAAGTGACATGTTATTAGTCTTTTCTTTCTCTTACTCTTGACTAACTAAATCCTGGAGGTAGCTTTGAAAAGCTCATGGCTTTGAAAAGCTCATCAGCCTCACCTCCATCCCAGGAAAGGAGATGGAGCAGCTTATCCTGGAGGTCATCAACAAGCAAGTGGAAGAAAAGAAGGTTATCAGGAGTAGTCAGCATGGATTCACCAAGGGGAAATCATGCCTGACCAATCTGATAGCTTTCTACGATGACATG
>Ga0065711_1003855_pt1 | contig 26066 bp, 11 predicted proteins | sample Hoacrofraction12_FD_59098 | JGI IMG/M metagenome (GOLD analysis project Ga0065711, IMG submission 59098) | Hoatzin crop microbial communities from Cojedes, Venezuela - Epithelial fraction 12 v2 (version 2) | ecosystem: Host-associated > Birds > Digestive system > Esophagus > Crop | place... | reverse complement strand
ATTTGACTTATTTTTAGGTGAACTAAGTTTCTGAGAGAAGGATAACATGGGCAACAATTAGCATGATACTTACAAGTCAAATTCTAACTGGTCCGTTAATTGTTGTTTATGCTATCTATGGTAGGTAAAATGTAAAGAAATGCAATCAGCCCTAGTGTAAAATGCACTGAAATCTTAAGAAGGAATTTATTGATAATTACAGAGACACAGAATTCACTGATAAAGGTATGAGATATGATAACAATGGGCATGTTAGTAATTAATTGGTGTGACTTAAGAATCGTGATGCCTTCTCCACTATGCTGGCACAGCTCTGCCGCTAAGCTGGAGATTGAGCTGAGAAACTGGTCCACTTTGAAAGTGTTTGGGTAGGTCTTTTTAGCCATATAAATTTCTGGGTCCTTACACTTCCATCCAGCGACTGCAGGATGAATGAACAGGGGTCCAAGTAGAGAATGAGAAGGCCTTTCACCAGCATCGCTTTGGGAAACTTCACCTCAGCGTCCCACAGCTGAATTGCAGTTAGCACACTAGCACTTTTCTTACATGGCAAAAGTGGTTTTTTTGATTGCTGAAATTAGTATGTTATTGTGAATTTTGTACTAATTTTTAAAATAATGTTTGTGGACTGTGTCTTTCTGTACTGCCTTTTATAGTTTTGAAATGTATTAGGTGTATTTGATTTGAAGGAAGTGACTTGTCTCTGAAGTGAACTAATGGTTTGCATTTGTTTGCAGTTTTGGTTGTTTTTTGTCTGTAAGTATTACACTGTGGTGTTTAGATGTCCTGCTCTCCTGGCTCCATATTCCCTTGGCTGTTAAGATGTCATGGTGCCTGCTGACAAGTGGGATGGATCCTTGCCAAAGGACAGAGGTTGTCGAGTACTAACAGTTTTAACTGGCAAGTCTGTATAACGCTGCGAATGTCACCTCCTGTGCAGGAAGTCTGTCTGTGCCAGTACTGAGCTTTGGCACCACATGCCTCCAAACCTTTGATCACACCTGGCTGTTCACACATATGTGCCAAATAATAGCGGAGGAAAGGGAAGCGTGAAGTTCAAGGACAGTATTGGCTGCCTGTAAGCAGAGGCTGGATTGCTCCCAGCACTTTGGAAACTCATGTGAGAGGTACCCAAATGTCATTAGCTGGGAGATAATAACAGTCCTCTAGTTGTCCGTTGGATAATAGCACCAGCAGGAAGTACTGAATCTCAGCAAAGTGAGTTTGCATTTAACATAAAGATTGTGAAATTGCCTCAGTCTGTTAGAAAAATCAAGCCATAATATTCACTAATTAACACAAAGACATATAAAATTACTATTAACATATAAAACACTAATGCATAAGTTAATTTCTGTTGTATGGAACAATGGAAAAATAAATTCATACTTTCATGTGTGAGATTGCATAACCCCTGGGATTTACCTCACCTGACTTCACATACTTAAAGGTTAGGTCAGGTGAGCGCAGCTCTAAAGGACTGAACTGTTTCGTAATTGCAATCTGGTACTATATGTTGGGGTTTTTAAGAACAAGTTAGATAAATGTCTGTCAGGAGTTACTTAAGAATAATTGGCACTGTCTGGGGTTAGAGAGAAGGACTCTTCAGCCACATATTGAACAGAAAAGATGGTCCAATGCTTGTGGGTTTCTATTAAGATAGGAAAACCTGAAAGTACAAATGGCTAAAAATATGTTCACTGTCCAAGCTGAGAAAACACAGATAAAAATGAGAATCAAGGGAGAGGAAGTTAGGCTTGATGATACTATTTATACTGTTTCAGTGGTTGAAAATATATTAAAGAGAAATGTTAGTTAAGATTTTTCACATGAGTGTAGGTAGTACTATTCTGGACTAGTAGAGGAAAAAAAGGAAGAACTAGTTGAGGGTCATGCAGGACCTACTTCATACCCTTCCTGCAGCGATCCCTTGCTTTTTAGCTGTTATAAAGAATATAAAAGTAGTATTCATTGTGCAAAATCAGCATTATAGATTGGCCAGCAGAATTTCAGCTGACTTGGATTTTGTTGCAATTAATTTTTGTATTGTTTTATTGTTGTTCTCACATAATTGTTTTCAAAAACAAAAAAGAAGCAGCCTCTCTGGCATTTAGAACTTCTGTTGGTAGCATTTCCGCAAGGAGCGGGTCAATACAAGAAAGCATGAAGAGTAAAGCAGACTGCTGCATGCTTAGCAGCACAGTTATGGAAAATGTAAGTTTTAACTTTACTTTGAAGCAGGTTGTACTTTTAAGTAAAGATATACCAACTCCTAAAAATATACCAGAATGAGTATAAATGTGCTGGATAAGGATGCAGAGTAATTAAAATGGAAATTTAGACTTTCTGGTATGTTGTTTAGTCCCCACAGGGGAAATGTTTTGGAGGAGCTGGTACACCATTTAGTCTTCTGAGCGCCACCGGTATGGCGTACTGAGTGTAGTCACCCTGCTTTGACTGCTAATTTAAGCTCACAGTCTTCCTAGCTTTCCTCTGTTTTAATTACAGCAGACAGGCTCCTACAGGGTGACTCTGGACAGGAACCTAGCACCAGTACTCTCATCATTCTTCCAGAGGAGCCTGTCCTTTCCGCTGGTGAAATAAGGAGCCTAAAAGAGGGGGGTTAGCACTTTTATGAAATTTAGGTGATCTGAACAAGTCCCCTTTTTCTAAACTGATCAGTTTTGGCCCTATAAAATAGCACTTCTGGAGGCAGTTAATGCTTCTCAATCTATGCTTTCCTCCTTTTAACAGCCTACTGTCTGCTCAACTTGTTTCGTACAAACTCTGTCTTTCCACATGCCTTTATCACTGTTTGTGCGAAGATCTGCTGTACAGCTTGTGCTTAATAGAACAGTCATCTTACATCTCTCCACTGATTCTCCATCTGTTCTCCATCCAAACCAAAGCTGAAAATTTATCCTCTGCTTTGCATAAATCTCTACAGCACTTCTTCTAGTGCTTTCATTACTTTCATTTTTAACTTTACAGCCCTGTGATAGACACTATATAAGATAGTTCAGCACTGCACTGCACTCCTAAATCATTACCTGAAAACAAATATTTCTTCATTCAGTTGTTTTCCATTTTTAAGTGCATGTATATGATTTAAACACTTATTTTCAAACATACGTATGTAATAGTGTGTTCATAAATGGGAGGTGCAGTGCTATCCTTTAACATTCTACAACTTCAATTGATATGTAGTATAGTTTTCCTAAGCCTTCCTATAAAATGATAAGTGTCCAACAAGATGAACTGGGGTCCTCATTTGTTACCAGACTAATGGTGCTGGGTGATGATAGCACCTTCAGGCAGTTTAGTTCCTACTTAGATTCGATAACCCTTCAATCATACAGCAGGGGAAAACAATGTCACCAAAGTATAACAAATCCAAAAGTTCATTAAACATCACAGAACAAAGTTTTTGATTTTTACAGCAAGTTATTCCCTGAAACGAATTGTTTTATCATCTAAAAGTTTATTTGCCTCTTTTTATCTCCACCAAACCAAACTGAACTTGGAGAGCTGTTCAAAGAAGCTCCTTTCACTCCTGATCTTCTCAACATTCAGATTGTTTTAGAGAAGATTAATACATGAGAAATTAAAATGGTAGTGTGACAGGCTGACAACAAAATGTCTAGTGATAATTGTAAGTTCTGAGGCATCTTTGATGCCTAGATACTCACTGATCTCTGCTAGTTAGGATTTTCACCTTCTCAATTCCCCTTTTGGCTGTTGCAACAGCATTAAGGCATGAAGATGACAAAAGGTAGAACGTGAGTATTTCTCTAGCAACAAGGAAGTCCTTATGAATAATGTATATAATGAACTCAAAGAAAGTATATGGTACAAACAAAAGTGTCTTGGTGTGTTATTAACCTGATGGGCTCAATCCCTATTTTTCCTGTAAATTCCTAAGTTTAGAGTGCAGGTCTGTTCCATGTAACACATTTTTTCTGTTTCGTTAGCCTCATTTCAAATGGACCAAAGTTTGAGAACTACCACACGTAGAAAATATTTGTGAGAAAAATTTTCTTTTAGTTCTTCCTTTTCTTGAGCCTAAGTAGTCCTCTAAAATATGTTCTCCCATCATTCTAGTTAGTTATGATTTAAGTTTTATTTTACTTGGCCATAGCCTAAGTATTGTAAATACCAGATACTGTTGTGAGACACTAGGATGTTGTTCAAGTGTATTTGCAGGATTAGAAACATCTGCTGGTTCAAAATGTGCTGTGTCGTTCAGAAATCTGAGAATGTCTTCCCTCACCATACGAAGTCTGTGAACCTCTGTGTTATTTACTTGATTTCAATGATTTGGGCTGATTTCAGTGGAGGAAAGCACAACTTAACCCAGATTTTTAAAGAAGTAATAATACAAATACCTTTTTGAATACAATTTTAATGCAAAGTAGCGGGCAATCCATTTAACCAAGTAGCTGTAAAGTAATAGATGCGTTTAATAGTTAAAAGGTCAGATTTATTTGTATTGTTTGGGGTTTTTTACAAGCTATAATGCTCTTTGAGGTTGCTTAAAGATCTTTGCGAACAAGGTAGTACAGATACACCCAGCTACATTGCCTACCTGTGGTTGTAGGTGATTTAGAATGATGCTTGAGTTGTCTCTGGGAGGATACTTGCATAAGAAGGACATTATTTAATTCAATGAATTGAAACTGTTTCCTTTTTTCAGGAATTGAAACTGTTCCTCATGAGATTTGTGGTTGCATCACTGGAGTGGTACTAATGCCAGACCTCCAAACTCATTAAGTGCCTTCAGACCATAGATCTAGCTTCCTGAGCCAGCCTTGGTGTGGGGAGAAGTATTGCAACTGGATTTTAGCATATCTGTGCCCTGTAAACAGGCTTGCCAGGGTTCCCAGGCAGCAAAAAGAGACTCACCAGGAGTATTAATAAGACCCAAATTGTACAGTGTGGAAAAGAAGTCCTAATAGTAGCTTAAATAAGTCTCATCCCTTTTATGTTTCCCTGAATGTACAGGCTGAAGCGGACATTCCTTTCCATGGCTTCTGCTGGGGCCTATCCAGCAGAACAAAATGCTCCTCATTACACTTTACCCATCTCTTTGCATTTACAGGAAGAAAAGTTAGGGAGTTCATTCAGTTGTTCCCTTATACCTATTTCTGTCACTGTAATCATAACAGTTTAACTTCCATAAATCTGTCTGCCTGCTCCTCAGATGTGTCTGTGTTGCCTCTTGTCTCCGAGGGTGAGGTTCATCTGGCTAAACATCGTTTACAAATACAGTGTTTGTATTTGAACTAGTCACCCCAGCTTGCTTTTGCAGTCAGTTGAAAGGAATAGGCACTTACTTACTTAACAAAGATGGTTCAGCACCATCAGTTTTAGAAGTCTATGATAGGGCATAAGTGATTTGCTGGAGAACTGCTTTTCTTTTTTTGACTGATCATACAGGAGTCTAAATGACAAGTTTGGTGTAGACACCTGCATTTAGCCAAATATAATTAATGTTCAATGATGTCTTTGATCCTTAATTTGCCTTGCAAGATTTATTCTTTCTCTTCTGTGTGCATGTATACATCTACGTGCTGTGTAAGACACTGACATGAGACAGTGATGCAGCCTTTTTAGTAAATGAACTATAAAAATTTCATATAAAAATTAAGCATTTCTGAAAACGTTACAGGTTTCCATGGAATCCAACTGGAACAGCGAAAGAGCCTGAAGCTTTTTGTTTTCTCCCCTTTCCCAGTTTTCCTTAATGAATGTAACGCTCTTTAGTTGTATTTTCTTCAGCTTTTGTGTGGACTGTACACCTGTATTAGCTATTTGTTGTTACTGCATGATTTTTAGCATAATATTTTTCCTCCAAGAACATCCTGACCACAATTAAAGTAGAGCTTAGTCTCTCTGCTCCAGTCTGCTGGCAGCCCTGAGTAACAGCCGTTGTGGTAAACTTCACTCTAGGTCTGATCCTTCAGAAGAAATCATGAGGGTCCACCCAACCCTAGGATTTAGCTATAGTGTAACCATGCCACAGATTTTACAGTTAAAATACATTGAAAGTAGTGAAGACAGCTTTCTGGTCACTCAGTTTCTGACTCTGCAGAATGTCTCTGTATTATATTAGAAAAGAAGGTCATTAGTGTTCTTTGTTCAGAAATTATGTCACTCTGCTCGGTGGTCGCATTGAAATGTTTTTTTTGTAGGAGTGACCTCCACAGACTTCTGAACTGTCAGTTCCATCCCTTATGATTATCTCTTCTGTTGCTTGGAATATTAATGGCACAAAGCCGTCCTTGTCTGCAGTAAGCACAATCCAAGAAGAGCCTACAAAAATCAAGATAAAAAAGAAAATGAGTGTCCTGCTCTGGTTACATAAAATGCACAAGCACGTTTTAAAAAGTCAGCCAGCACACGAGCAGAGCAGGCTTTCTTTTTGTGCACTAAAGCCTTATTACGCTAATGACATTAAGGTCTGACAATCCGTGCTAAACACACCTTGGTGTAAATGCAAAGGGGGGCTAGATGAAAGGTCTTGAAAGGTTGGAGGCATTTTGTCCCTTATTTAAATTAAGTTGAAAAACAAGGTGCATCTTTGCTAGTTCTGATAAACTGTAAGTATCTCCATTTTCTGAAAACTCAGCCAGCCTTTCCGTGCTGACTTTTGTTCCAGTGACATCTACTTCTTCTTATCCTTTTTGCTCATCTGCTCTACCCAAATGATGAAGAGATCATAAAAACTGAAAAAGTTGTCAAGGAAGATGATTGTGCTCTGTTTGTTCCAGAAGGAAGTAGGGGTTTCCATCTCCTTTACTGTCAAGCCAAGATTGTTCAGTATGTTTGCAAATTCATCTAGCAAATGGAAGGAATGAAGATGATGTACAAAAGATATCATGATTTACAAAAGATCATTTACAAAAGCTGATACAATTTCTTGGCCTTTAATTACTTATCGAATCTTCTCGATAAGAGAATCAACAAAATCTGAATGACATTTTTACTCCTTCTTTTTCTGAAAAAAAAAAAGAGGCAAGATTAAAAAACAGAAGACATCAAAACCATTCAGGTTCACTTTCTGTATTGCATAGAAGCAGAAAATAAACTTACTTCCTCCCTTTTTTCTTCTACTTTCCTTTGCAAGTCAGCTTGAAAATGAAACTATATGTACCATATTTTTTTTCCCTAGTGATTCATCTGTTTCCTTTCGGACTGGATATTGTGGTTCTTATAGAGAATAGTGAATTCTCTATTTGTCTTTATTTCAGTTTGACGTTTTATGAAAATGAAACTGAAAAGCAACTGAAAAGCATTGTGGGAGCCCTTGTTTTTCTTGGAACATATGATCCTGTCATTACTGAGCAGGGGCATTAGCTGGGGGGATATGAAGTAAAGAAAGCTCTGATACGTTCTGTTGTTTAAATTTTTAATTTTGGCAGGTACAACTGTGTTTTGAAAAATAATGTGAAAAAAGGAAGTGTAGAAAATCCAGAAGAACCGTGCTTAATTTTTATCAGTCACAACAAAGCATGTTCCTGGACAAGGCAAATCTCCCCTCCTTGTACTATTAACGAAGCACTTTTCCAGGCTGCTACACTCTCACATGTTGTCATGTCACCTGTTACATCATAAGAAGATTGTCATTCCAAACCACGGATCTTTAATCTTCTACTCTTAATACTTTCTTTCTAATTCTGGACAGACTTCCGATTCTGTAAGCTGTGGGCCTGAAAGCTGAAATTCTGCTGTCCAAATTGATAGTTAGATTGTTGGTCAAACTGATAAAGCATACTCTTTTGTCAAACTCATGGGACTTTTTATTTTCATCCACTGAAATGTTTGAAATTCTCTGTGTCATTGATAACACTGGATTTGAAGCATATCCCACAAAATATTTAAATGGTGTAAAACCCTTGTGCAGAATGTAGTACCCTTCTGCTATGCACAGTTCTTACAATGATGACTTCTGTGTGCCAACGCCAGGGCACTATTCGACAGGCTATATTTAGCGCAGGTAATGGTATTACAGTCCTGGGCTTACAGTGCAAACGATGAGGCCAAGTTCATTGCCTGAGTAACTCTGATGATCTTAATAGCCTTGCTGTGGCTATGGATTTGGCCTAGAGTCATGAAATTCTTTTTCCCAGTATATTCCAGTGTGTTTATTCATAGTAAAAAAAATGCCAGGCTGTCATTGCAATACAAGCATGCTCTTCATTACGTCCCCTTTAATTATACAGTATTAAAGGACAGGAGTGATATTTTTAAACATTGTATTTAATATTCATGCCTTGTGGCAAGGGAAATAATTAGGAATATAAACCTGTACTGGTCAGAACTGAATAAAGAGCTACATAACTACTTCTGCCCCAAACCTGATAATTTTGCAAGATTTTGGTGAGTTTTAGAAAGATTCTTGTTTCAGTTGGTCTTTTTGCTGTCAACAAGCAGACTCAATTTCCGAAACGCCAAGCACCACATTGAACAGAAAGAGGGACATGTTAGGATGATTCTGAGACGTTGTCATTTTGATATCTCTGAAGTCTAATGCATGAAACTGAGGAGGGGTATTCTGCTAATTAAATTTTGAATATTCAACTGTTCTATAGAGCTGAAAACAAGTTTCCTCAGGCCCATTATTTATTATTTTCATACTGAATTCTAAACTGCTTTTTTCGTTATAGACATTTGTTTCCAAAACCAAGGACTGGAAGTACAGGTTAAAAATAGCATCTTCTGTGCCATGCAAGGGCAGAAGCCTGCCGGGAAATAGCTCAGGCCTCTGCAGCAGGTGGAGTTTTTTCACATATGCCTCCACTGCACTGTACCGTCGACAGAGATTGTTGAAAAAATATGAAACCTACATATCCTTATTTTCTGGAACAAGTCTCAGAAACTGCTGGAAGCCAGGGGAAAGCTGAAATGGCCCAACGTGTCTTGGAAAAAGGCAGGTCCCCTGATCTGTGGTGTATCTGTAGCCCCTTTTCTTCATTCTTGGGTCTCATCAACAACAAGGAGATAAGCAGAATACGAATGGCAGAATGGTGCTTGTCTTACATCTCTTTTTTGTACTTCATGCCAGCACCAGTAACATCCCAGGCCTGGTTTCTTTTTCATCAATAAGCCTATTATATAGCAGTTTGGTATGTAACCATCATTATTTAGAAAACTGTAGCTTATGTTGTTACTTTCCTTTTCTTTTTTATTTCACTAACAGTTGAATTCATTTCTCATAAGACAGAGTATACTGATGAAGCCAATGTGTCTCAGCCTGTCAGGGGCTAAGACAAGGGGCAAGACAGAGAGTAATTTATGGATCTCTCAGTGTGGAAACCATGCAAGGACATCATAATTACAGACAACTATGGTGTAGCGTAAGATCATAATATACTTCGACTGTGATGGGAGAAGCCATCAGAAGCGTTATAGAGAAATGGCTAAAAAATAACAGTCTGTGTGTTGCTGAGAAGCTAGCATACATGAACAGACAGGGACAAGGAAATTCTGAGACCAGTCTGCTGCTTCTGTCCTTGCAAATTAATCAGTGGTGGGTGGTAGAAATGTGAGACTGGCAAATTAGAACATTGAGCTTCATTGTTTGTCTTACATTAAAATAATCCCAAATGCTACATGATACATATATATATCATATCCTGAAAATTAATTTTTTTCATGCTTACTCTCTAGTGTGAGGTCTGGCACATGCTTGTAAAGATGGGCAAAGAAATATACCAAAAAGGTCTCAAGGAAGCATTTCTATTTCCAGGTAAAACAGCGTACTGATTATTTTCTCAGCCTTCCACTGTAGAGGCATCCAGCCTGTTACTCTAGTAATAAGTAGTTCTGCAGTTATTTAGCATTTAAGTGATTTCAAGAGACACTGCCGTATTTCAGAGGAAGTAAAACACATACTTATCAAAAAAAGTTAGCTATCTCAGTTCACTGCAGTATGATGTAATTGTTCTACCACAAATGCCTCTTTTACACTAAAAATCTCAGGTGAAACCAGGTACCAGAAATAAAAAGAACATACCGTGTTTCATTTCAATTATGGGCAGATCAAACAGCTGCTGGACTAAATTCAAAGGGATCTTGCCATCACAGAGGAGAACATCTTTTGTTTCTTCAGTAACTGCTCCATTCGAAAAACTTTTCTTCAAATGCGTGCATGTGAAAGAAAAGATCTTGTTAAAGGCTTAGACATTGTGCCTGAGTTCTTTTAACCATTCCTCCGCTCTTACTCCTTTCAGTTCTTTGTCATTTTGCTTTTTCTTTGTCTGTCTTTGCTACAATTTATAGATGACACCATCATGTAGTGCAAGTCTAAGCGCAGTCTCTTAGTCCCATGTGAAGAGGAGTACGCCTCTTTGCTTTTTGCTTCATGTGGTTATACAGCTCAAAACTGCATCAGCCCTGGATATATAATGTATTAGGTCATGCATAGATGTGTCCGTTGGGCCTTTCTGCCTGAAGAGTCAGTTCAGTGGAAGGGAATATATCATGCCTGGAATAAAGTTGTCCAAGATGCAACCAGAGCAGATGAGTACTCTGCTCAGTTTCAGCTGTACGCGTGGGTGGTTTTGACAGTCATTGGTCAGCTATTCCACCCCAGTGCAATAACCTCAGTTCTGGCACAGAGAGAATTGCAGAGAGACTGGACATAGCAACAGTCTCTCTGAAAAGCTGTCATAACAAGGTAGCTTGTGAATCTTGTGACTTTCTTTGAGAGAGGGGGAGTGTATGGATTCACAGCCCTGGAATTTGTCTGGCGTTCACTAAAAGACCACACTTGGGTGTAAAGGTGGCTTATTTGTGCTCATGAAGTTTAGCTGGCTTTGCGAATCAACACCACTGTGTTCTGTCATTCTGATTACTGCAAAGTGCAAGGACCACAAAACAGTTGAGCTCATATGGTTATGGAGTGGATATACATTTGCATTTATATTTCCCTATCTGCTATCATTTAAAAGTCATCTTAGCATTAAAAATTCTCCAGTGACTCAATACCATTATAAAATATATGTGAGTTGGGCATTTTCTTCAAAATAATCTTGCTATAGTTTGTCCTGTGAATTTAATTTTGTGCTTTCCTCTCCATGCTTTCCACCTGTGTAGTTCCCATGTGTTCTTTTTTTTTTTTTCCTTTGGCATCCCTTATGTTTGCAATGCCTGCAGATTTCACTTATTTGAATAAACAGCCTGTTTATCCCATTTCCTAGACCCTTCTGTTCCGTACATTCAGCAGGTATCCAAGTTAACATTTTAGAATGGGTTGAAAAGATGTCATCTATCCTAACTCCTGTTCTAGTCCTGCCTTGTCTGTGTCTACTTCATATGCTTGAATCTTTCTTGCTAATATGAAACTTCCAGTTGAATGAATTCACAACTGCATCTTCTATTTCTGTGCATGGTAATCTAACCTTTGTCTAAATAAATGTCTCTTTTAATGCTTGTCTTCGTTTCTAATTGTGCTGTCTTTTGACTCAGTCACTCTCTCAGTGAACATGTGCTTTCTTTGCTGTGTAACAACCCTTCTAAATCAACCACTTTCATTTTTCTGTACGTAGCACGTACACTGTCATGCATCCACATTGGATTCTGTAAATCAGAATGCTGTCCAACTGTTGCAGAAGTATTTTTTCCCCGCTCTATTGTAAGTTGGATATGCAGCTAGCCTGTGGCTGATTGTTATTTATTTACATATTATGATTGATTGAAGATGTAAGAACTGTAAAAATATCTGTTAAAAATGTAAACTTTCCAACTTTCAAAGGTCTTCTCATCTCTTTCCTCAGTCAAAACAGCCAGAAATTTGTTGCTGTGTAATTAATAGGGAAATACCTAAGCAATGCATCAAAGAAGTATCATTTTCTTAGTAATAAACCTATCATAACTTTTTATTACAGCTATAACTACATAACAGAACTTCTTTATCATGTTTAGGTCTCTTCAAATTATATCATACTCTATTCTATTGAACCTAAATACACTTAAAACTCAGTGGGCTCAATGTTCAGCAGTGAGCCTGTGCTTTGCATTTACTTTGCATAGATGCTATTTGCCTGTACAGGTATCTGTGCAAAGCTTTTCATTGCTGCATATTGTGGGTTAGCACATCTAACAACTACTTCATTTTCCTGAATTCAGGTCAAAATAGCAGAATTTATTCAGACTTGTACTTCCGTTAATGAATTCTAGAAAAAGGTGGACTGTAAACGAGACAGGCACATTGCCTTGACCCAAGTGGTTCATTTTTTCAGGTAGATACACTTCAATTTAAGATTAATCAGGGAACAATCCAGCTCTGCCTCTGTTTATTTGAAATCAGTTGAATGGAAGTATGTACTAACGCTGACTTCATTCTAGTATGTTTCCTACTTAGACTTGCAAGTTATTGAAACAGCCATTAGAAATGCAAGATATTTTTGTAGATAGAAAACTGCATGGCATCAATTTTCTATCCAAACCATGCTTTTTTTCAAGTGCACACCTCAAAGCTTAAGTTTCAGAGTTGTCTTTTATCACTTGTGAGCATTCACATTAGCTATTCTCTCTGTCTTTGTCATGTACTTCTGTTTATAATGATAAACTTAATCATCTTTACATTTATTTTTGTCTGCTGGCAAATTCTGTCAGGTCGAGAATCTTTCTCTGTTTTAATCTTCTAATTATTTAAGCTTTTTGTTGAACGTTTAGTTGAAGTGATGATAACATGCCTTCTCTTTGAGGAATATGCTCACACATGTCATATCAGATTAACTGATTTAAACCCATGCCTTCCTGAGAGGTAGGTAACCATTAGTATTCCCTTTTTGTAGATGATCATACCATTATACAGGAAGATTAAGAGATTTACTCAAGGTCATGGAAGTAATTTGTGACAGAGTTAGAAATACAACTAAAATCTCACCTTAGTACTTCCCATTTTCATGCCTTAACCGAAAGACAATTTTTTAGTCAAATCTAAATTTAATCCACCTCTTCCCAAAATATGTATCTGGTTTTGCTATGTTGCTGTTTATCTCCAAGAGAAGCCAGAAGACTTGCAATTCTCAGATTAAAATCCCTTAAAGTCAGTTGTTTCATTCTAAACCAAAGTTTGTTAGTAAACAAAGAACATATTAATCACAGAAGAAACAAATATTTTTGCACATAAGTGAGTGGATATTTTCAGATTCAGTTTCTTTAGCCAACTTCCTGTAGTATGTCAAGTCCAACTCTCCCTCCACAAAAGAAACAACAGAAAGAAATCATGAATTCAAGAACTGTTTTCCTTCATCCATGTCAGCCTGCCCCTTGACCAGATTTTGTAGCCTATAAAGGGTCTTCTGGGCAGCAGCCAGCCCATCACAGCGTTGCCAAACTGGCTTTCAAAACTCATGTTTTGGAATGCAAATATATACGAGAAGCAAATCATTTGTTGAGGCAAAAAGGGTTCCTGGATCAGATGTTATACACCATATGTCTGCACAACAAATAAACACGTCTATCACTTTTTTTGAACCCCAGTGAGCAGCCAGCTAGTTCTGCCTCTTGACCTTTTTCACTATTTATCTTGTGTTTCCTAATGCACTGCCTACGCTTGCCTGGATGCGAATTCATGAACTTAAACTCAATGACTGATGAAACAGGTAACTAAGAATATGCTACCAATCAGAATTGTCTTACTAACACTGGGTTAGTGATCGGTTGCAGTTTGAATGTGTCTTTCTTGCACATGGGTGTCTAGAAATGTAAAAGGTTTTCTAGATGATGCCTCACGGCTGTGTTGCCCAGTATTGCATTACTCACTGGACGTACCTCACGGATGTACCCACAGACTGCCTCTGTTCTTTCATGAAAACTATTACATTTTTAATTCATGGTCATCATGTGGGCGCTTAACATGTGCAAGCTTTTGTCATCCTTGGTTGTTTCCAGCTAGTGAATGTCCAGTTAACAGAAGAAATTCCTTCTGTTAATCCTAGAATATATCACTGTGCACTTCGTATTAGTTCAATCCATTTTTTTAATTCTAGATGCTAAGGTCATTGAATTACAGGTGCGGTATCCTGATCCTCTATAGAAAATACTACTGACTTTATGCCATATGCAGATTTTGTTAGCATAGCTCATCAGATCATTAAGGAAACTTCTAGATTAGCCTGAAGATCAATCATGAGAAAATCCACTAGTAAATTTCTTCCATTTTCTCTTATATTACTATAACCATTTACTATCTTCCTTCCAGCTAATTCCTTAATCATCTTATATTTCTTCTATTAATCCCTATTCTCTGCTGTTCAACAAATAATTTCTGCTGTGGCACAATTTCAAGTACTGTACTGAATTACAGGTAGTTTAAATACTCTTCATATCCTTTGTGTTAATAATCTGTTCTTTTATAAATGAAAGGTATCAGGTTAGTCAGTCACATCTCTGCATTGTAAGGTGAATAATGCTGTTGTTGTCTAGAACTCTGTTTTGATTTTCTTAAACCCTTGTTTTCAGCTCTTTATGTTGTGTCATTGGTAATTTCATTTTTGATACCTTAGTACCCATTAGTCAGCTTGCTTTTGACTTGCCCCCACATTTATCTTGTGGAATGAGAAAAAACTCGTAAATTAAATAGTCATCGGGGCTCTGGCCCAGAAGACAATGAGAAGAGAGTTAAATAGCTAAGGAAGAGCACTGAAGAGGAATGAGAACTATGATTTTTGGCATTCAAAGTACTGTGTCTCATTAAGCCTTGTGCAGCATTGCCACAGGTAGTATTAATTAGCCTGCACTACTCCCCTTTCCTGTCATGATTTCTACTGTTGCTGTGATTCCTGTTTGACTTTGGTGGATCCTGATTTTATTTTGGTGGAGATCTTAATATCTTTGCTTGCCCTTATGTGCGACGTTCCAGTTGCAACCCTAATTAACCTGTCAGAGAAGCATAAGCCTGTAAAGTGTTTACGCTGGAAGAGATCTAAGGTGCTGAGGGATGCTTAAATCCCTGTGCAGTTTGCATTTATAGTGCACATCAGCATTTCAAATGATACAATGCTAGGATTTCTCTACTCTTGGCTCCCTGTTAATACTTCTGCAACTACTGTTCCAGGCATATTGCGATCTAAGATACACCCTTTGTCTTCGTGCTTGTGCTTCCGTGACCTTTATGTTCTGAGTGTGGGGTTTTTTAAACTCAGATCTTTACTTTCTTTGCACAATATGAAAGCTTGTATTCATTTTTAACATTACATAATCCTTTTCTTTTGCGTCCATGTATCCAACAAACAAATCATCTGCTCTAGTAAAAGGTACTGTGCCTCCTCCGGAAACCCTGCTTGTCTGCTATTGATCAGTTGCAGAACATTGTTGTCAGAATTTGTTCTTAACAAATTGCTCAAGCTTTGCTCAAAATGTTATCCATGCGTTAACCACACCTTCTCTTGACTACTGCAGGTCTTTCTTTTACAGTCGTCCTAAATCTCTTCCTTCTAAACTTCAGGATGGCTGACTAGTTTCTTACTCCAGGGAGCAGTCATATCACCTCGCTCTTCCATCATTTTCATGACTGACTTACTTTCTGTTGCTCAACCTGAGTCAAAATTGCCCTTTGGATTTCAGAAAGGTTCATGGCCTTACTGCAGCTGATCATTGTAGCCTGGTCTTTGCTCATTTTACTGTGCCACCCTTATACCCCCCTTCTTTATCTCTACTTCATGTATTTCTATCAGAAAAACTTTATTGCCATATGTTTGGATCCTTTCTATTCATCTCCCAGCTCTGTGTAAAAAAATTGTTTATTTTACAGCTGACCTTGGCAATAAAGTTTCCCATAGTAAACTGTCTGAAGATGCTATAAAAGTACAAATTGACTCGTATACAATTATTGGTGAGCGCTAAGAAAAGGAAATCATGGTGACTAATTGCTGAAAAGATATTTCTTTCCTGTTTAATTATACGATATATGCTTTCAGTGCTATAAACTTTTGGCATAATACCGCTTGTGAGCAAAATCTAGGAGTTTTAAGATATTCTTCAAATTAAGATGAATCTTACTCCTTCTGGAGATGTTTGCCTAAATGCCATTAATTTCAAATCCAGATTGGCTTTATTTCCACTGTAATTAGCTTTTGAAAGAGTCTAGTTTAAATATTCTGCAGCTGTTTCTTTTCTGGGGGAAAAGGATGATAAAAGTGTCTTTTTGCAAAATGAAACAGAAACAAATCTGTGACTGATCCTCATCCCTTCTCTTTTTTTTTTCTTTTTAAATAATAGCTTCTTATTGCGTCTGTCTGCCCGCCCTCCCACACTGTCCTGAATCGCAAGTCTGTATGTGATGAAGGAGCAATAATATTTGCTTTTCAGGGTTGAATGATCAAGTCACCTCTGGTGGCTGAATGCTATTACACGAGTGATAGTGCAGTGACATTTCCAAAGTGTGAGTGATCATGTTTTTCTTTTATGGCTATGGGCTACAAAGAATATAAATTCTGGTGGTACTGCATGGACGTGACTTCAGAGGAGTTATAGGTAGGCTAGCATTAATGGAATAAATAAAGGTTTTGAAGACTATTTAGTGAGCAGACATTATAAATTATTAAGTAAGACACATTCTGGTTGATATTATGGTTTTCTAAGCAGACCTGGAAACATATATAAATATGTCAATAATGCTTCTGCACAACAGTGTTCATAACTGCCCGTTAATTATTGCTACATTTTTATCTATTATGTTTTAAGCTTCCTTTTATGTTTTTAATGCATAAATATGGTTATGCAGTACCGATCATTATATTTTATAGTACAACAGATTTCTCAATCAAGATTGAGCCGCTGCTGTGCTGGGGATTATACAAACACTTAAGAAGACATGCACTTGGCAGAAAAAGCTGAAAGATAATGGCCATATTATTGACTGGACTGCAGTGCTCCTAAAGCTTAGAATGTTTTCCACAGGCTGATATTTATATCATAAGGCAATAAAGCTATTTCCTGACTTTTTGCACTGTGAACACAGAGCCTGTCTGGAACCCACAGCCCAGCTGGTCTGTGAGCTCACAGAGCGCTAATCAACTCCTGAAGGAGGAACAAGGTTCAGATGTCTTGAATCCAAATTAACCAAAACAACTATTTGCTGAGAAAATTATTAGCTGCCTACGAAGCAAATATTTCCCTGTCTGTCTGGAGAGCTTTTTGCCATCAGTCTATTTTTGATTATTTTTTGGCATCATAATGTGATCCTGTTAGGTTTCAGGAGAGGGGCTGAACTATGCAAGGCATTAGTTGTGAAACTTACCCAGAAAAGCTATGTATGCTGGAAAGACGTTAAGTGGCACTTTTTTCTGAGTCATTATAATGCGGTACTAGCTGTGCTTTCTGCTGGCTCAATGAGAAACTGACCTGCTCAGATAAATGACAGTCTTTCTTTCTAAATGTAGTTAGTCTAGCAGTATTTTAGAAGCACTATTTTTTTTTTTTTTCTTCCAAGGAAAAAAACAAGGTAATTAATTCTTACTGCTTGTGCAAGCAAACGTGCACAGTGACTTGAGATCTTAGATTAATGTTACATGTTGCAAGCAAAACTTCTCTTTGGAAAGGTTAATCCGATCGAATCCAGGAGATAGGGCTGCTTGCTAAATAAATAAGTTGATTTATGTTAAGAAATCAGAATTAATTTGAACATTCTGAAGAACAGAAGGGCTTTCTTCTTGGCAAATAAAATCCTAAATTATTTAAAATAGACATTGCTTTTTTTCATCAGAATTTGTATAATGTATTCAAGTTAAATTATTGACTAATTCAGATCAAAAGCTTTGCTTTTATCCAGAGTACCTAATATGCTAGAATCTGCTTAAATGCCAAGTAAACGATTGCTAAAAGCTAATGAATATGTTTGAATTGAGTCACCATTCCCTTAATGAGTGTTTAAGGAGGGGTACTTAGATGTCTGCGTGGATTCCTTTACAGTAAAAGGAAGTCGAATTTGTTTGAGAAGTACAGGCTTCAGCATCATCACAATGTCAGGAATTACTTTGACATAATGCTGCTTATGTTGCAGTAAGTAAGAATGCATTCATAATTGGCATCTACATCCTGAAAGGGACACCAGTTTTAGCAGCAATACCACTGGCATGAGCATGACCAAAAATATTATCAGTATAATGTTAATATTGCTGCTAATAATAAAAGGAAGAATGGGCAGAAATAATTACCCAACCTACATTCGTTAATTGAAATTCTTATAGAAGCCAGCAGGAATTTTGCCAAAACAAGGGTGGCATAAGAACATGATGATTTGACATCCGTCTGTTTATTTCATGAAATGATAATTGCATATTGACAGATTTTTTTTTTCAGAATATTTGAAGTGGTAATATTTTTTACAGATTGAGTATGTCCAGCTCTGTGAAGATTAGTGGTGAGAAAGTAAAGTAAAAATAAGCCAACTTCATGTCATGCCCCCCTGAATTTTCCCTAAATTGAGATTCAATACTTTGTTTCAGCCTTCACGGGAGTCTAGCTATCTTCAAACTTTGGATTTGAGCTTGGGTTTGAATTTATTATGTTTCTGGTGGGCTACTGTACCACCCTACTCATAGGCTCATCTGTACACTAAACTAACATACAAACCTTTTTTACGTTAACAACTGTTTGGCTCTGTTCTCTCTCTTTGGTAGACGCACACAAAATCAGCTAGTATCCAACACAGTTGTGCATAATCAAAGAAGAAAGAACAGAGGCAGATCTCCCATGTCAAGTATCCTCTAAGTTAACCACATCATCCTGAGTTACTATTTCAATGACAAATTACAATACCATTTTAAATTAAGTTTGATGTCAAACTCAGGTTACATTTCTCATGTGTTGATAAGAATTAAACTGCATCCTCTTGATTTAAAGCTACATAAATACAAGATTGTTTAAAAATTCAATGTCCTATCACAATATTTTTAAGCTGACAAAAAAGTTACCTGGTAAGTGATATGAATGACAGGTGGTTCCTGTGAACATGGATAGGCTAAAGATATCCTTCTCCCATTTTTAGCGATGTCCATTATTTCAGAAAGACTCAGTTGTAACTCATTGAAGCTGCCACAGAGTCTCTCTAAATTTCTAGATATGTGACTCATTCCTCTTTCACTTGGCAAGTTGTTGTTTTTAGGAGAACTTGATGTTTCCTGGATCACACTGAACTGCACTTTTGGGGAAGTTGGTCTGCTGGAAAGCCTGGTAGGTGTTCCAAAACCAAGAAGGGATGCTGAACGATTGGTAGGTTCAGCGTCCAATGTTTCCAAGGCCACCGAGGGGTCACCAGGGAGCCTTTTTTCATCCAGGTCACTCACACTTGATGAAGAGCTCTGCTCATAACTAGGGCTCTTTACTTCTTGGATGAGTCTTCTCCTGCCACTAGGAGATTGAATAACTGTGCTTCTTGGTATTAACAGCTCCCTGCTTTGATGTTGGTCTTCTGTGGCAAGATTTTCAAATAACTTTCTTTTTCCAGGAATATTCACAGAGGATTCAAAGTTATAAGACATATTCTGTTTAGTCTCAGGCAATGCTGAAGAATCTTCTTCCAGCATCAGTTCTTTGATCATCAGACGCATTACATACCTGTCTGAACTTGAAGATGGAATGACATTAGGCTCAGGGAACTTCTGCTTGCCAATCAGAATCAATAGGAGTTTATCTGTCAAAAAGCATAGGCCCTTTGGTCTTTCATTTTTTTCCAGCTGGATTTGTTGAATATGAGGCATGCAGGAAGACGTTACTGAATACACCAAAACAATGTTAGAAGTATTAGAGGCTACGGCCACAATCTGAGCTCTAAGGTCAAAAGCCATTATATCAGGAACCAGAATACCTGGGATGGTGACTTTTCTGGTGGTGGTTACCTTCCTCTCAAAAGTCACCAAGATCAAGTGGGAAGAATCTTGACCATTTGTTGCTGCAGAGTCTTTGCGTTTCAGAGTAATAAGAGGACTGGGATCAGACCGACGGCGGTTTGCAAGGATGTGGGTTAAATCCACAGGACCTGACGAAGAAGAAGCAACTGAATCAACACCGGATCTGTCTGAATCTGTGGATTTTCTTCGGAGGTCCATAGAGTATTCCTCATCACCAAGCACCAGAGCAGACTGTGAAATTAAAGAACCAGTTTCTGTACCAGATGGCATATCAAATGCAATGCCTGCATTCAAACCACAGATATTATCTAAAGGAAGCTCAGTGGCTACAGCAATTTGGAAATCCAGTGTGGCTTCTATAGCACAGATATAACCTCCCACATCAAAGACTGGGCAAAAGGAGCAGGTATTTAGAGTTTTCTGAGCATCATCCCATATGTAGGAATGCAGCGCACTGCCTATAGCAACTACCAAACGATTACCATCCTTGGTCCAGCAAGCACAGTGGATAAGCCCACTGCTTTTGATATCTGCCTTAACTCTAGTATTGTCAGTACGAACAGCATGCAAGATTGAAGCATCTCTTTTTGTAAGCACAGCCAAGATCTCCTTCTTTGGATGCCAGACACAGCCCTGAGAAAGCAGTGGAAATGGCTCACCAACTTCACAAGTCTGCGAAATCAAGGGTTTGTTCTTCTCTGCAGTGCTGTAGCCCAGCTGCCAAACGCTTACATGCTTTTTATGCTGAACAGCGAGCAGAGCTGGGGCGTTTGTAGAGCAACATGGGCCCCAGTAAAGCCCATGAACATGTTCAAATTGACCAACAACACTTGAGTCTCCAAACTTTAGTTCTCCGTTGTGATAGTATAAAGCAGTCAGTATCACTTGCTTCCCATCTGTCCAGGCAATTCCATGCATGGGGTGGATGGCTTGATATAAAGCATTGAGGCCAGTTCTCAGCAGCTTTGCCTTTCCCAGCTCCATCTTTTAAAGCTTTCTGTCTACTGGTAGTTGTTCCGAAGCAGAGAATCCATGGTATTGGCTTGCAGATCACAATGAGGTAAATTTTTTCTTGTATCTCCTTCCCTTCCTTTCCAGAATCAAATTGTTTTTTTCTGCTAATAATCCAAGAGCCTCTATTGTGAACTCCTTCCCAGTAAGCCTGCAGCTGCTCTTCTAAGTATAAATCCATGTCAAAGCTGCTTTTGCTATGTCTTTTCCTGGGAGGAGTTATCATCTTCATGTGATGGCTAACAAGGTTTAACCAATTACTGTACGTTTTTGTAGAAGTCTATTTTTAACTCTTCAATGCTGGGAGCATATTTAAAAATAACACTCTAATACCTTGACCTTCAGTGAATGAAGGTCTTTGGTGAAGGCTGGAGAGAGATCATACACTGTTAAGCCTAAGTATTAAGCTACAGCCTGAAATAATGACCTGACACTTCTTTCAGCCAGCCTTTGAAGGATAAAAGAAGATTTAAACATACCTGAGAACTGTACAAGGCAGATTGCAATCTCTGATGGACAGCATCTTTCAAAGATACAAGATCCTAAATGGCTGTGAAAGGAAAGTAGAAAAAGGAAATCATGCTCTGTTCTGTTAGTAGCTACAAGAGAATGAAGGAAGGTGAGATTTTAAAAAAAGCAAAACAGTTGGGAGGCAAAGACAGCTGATTAGTGTTCATTTTACTCTGAGAGATTTCCTGGCTACAAATATATATTGATTTCTATCTTGGTCTTCCCAGCCACGTGTGTCTGAGGACTGTTCTCTCATCGTATAGCCAAAATGCAAAGAAGAAGCCAAAATTATCCTGTTTCCCTAAACTCTGCAGTTTCTACAATATGTAACATAACGTCATGGAAAGATCCTTGAGTTGACAAAGACCCAACCAATAAACTCATGTAACGCAGTGGGGCTGTGTGAGGCTACGCCGGTTTGGCTCGGCTGTATTGTTTCCAGACCAGAGATGGTTCAGATGGACTGCCTGGGGTGTCTCCATTCTTCCCTCCTCACCACATCCTTTTCTGGGGTTAGCTTGGACAGAGCTTGCATATTGCTGGACATAAATTGCCAGGCTGGGCTTCACTACTTAAATATAAGCAACCATCACTATTTTCAATGCCCTGGGATGTCTGAGACAGCCGGACTAGGCTGACAGATATGGCGTAGGACCTACAGAAGAGTAGTGCCATTCTGGAGCGGCAGCTGGCAACAAAGAGATGATCCCTAGATAGTCCTAGAGTGTCTAAGATGGCATTAGAAGCTTACATACACGTAGCTGGATCCCCGCCCCAGCGTCTTTTTGTAGTTCTTGCTTTGCTAGGATCTTCTTTCTGCTTTGATGTAACTTGTGTCTCCTGCTGTTTACATAAAATAATAATGTGAATAAATTAGCGCTGGGCAGAGGTTTACAAATTATCATAAGGTTAAAAATCACTATGGTTAAAGATGTAAACTTAACTATACATATTCTGCATCTTTGGCTGCTTTATACCTTATATATTTTCATACTGCTGCCTGGGAAAAACAGACCTCTTGTTGAAGGCAGTTGGACCTCTGCTGTAAGAATTTTTTTAGTATCCTTTTTCCAGGTGTATTTACTGAGGATGGTGAGTACCACAAAAGAACTCCCAAATTTCTTTCAACTAATCATATCATATTCACAGCTACCTGTTTTTTGTAGATTATGTCATGAAGATTACATTCAAAATCAAGACTTTGTTGTATTCATCAAGGACAAGCCAGCAGTGATGACTGAAGTAGGTAAAAGTTAAAAAGTCATATATGCAGGTTAGAAGTTCCCTTTTTAGGCAAGTCCTAAATTTTTGTTCCCTGTCTGTGCTTGCAGTGAAACCATGTTTTTTAATGATTTTACCTTGCCCATTGCTAACAGAGATGCCNAGGCCACGCTTAAGAAGCCACACTGCCATACCTGTTTCAGCAGGAGCTCTGACTGTTCTCTACTTCCTCAAAGCGGTAGCAGCATTATTGTGTCATATATTAGTGGTAGCTTCTTACCCATAGTAGTTAGAATGAATAGATTACATTAAAATACAATCCCAGCAGCTCCACAGATTTGCAGAGCCTGTATAAGATATTTTTGTTTTGCTTTAGAATAATGCTGCTTCGCTGCTTTGTTGTCTTCTGGATGTATTTTACTGAAACTGATAAAGCTATTCTTTAGCTCAGCCATCTTATCTACATTCTGAATGGTGATTTAAATATCGTAACAAAACTATGTTGCAGCTGGATTCTAGCAACCTAAAATGTGTTTTGGATGCAGAAAATTCTGCCTCAGTGTGACTGAAACGCTCAGAGGATGCTTCACTAAGGATGATGTGTGTTCTGCCAGCTGTGCAGACATCTTGAGATCATGGACTACTCGTGTGGAAGACTGGACTTTCTTTGCTGTTTTTTTTCATTTCTTCCTCTCCTATAGCATACATCTGCTCTTCAGCAGTGTCTGTGACATTATCAGAGGGCAATACAAAGCTGAATCTATGAGATTTGCCAGTAATAGAATCATCTTCAATTATGGAATTAAAGGCGTCTCACAAACACTGGGGTCTGGAGAAACATTTGTAGCAGAGCCACAGTGAGCTTTCATCTGTCTCTGAAAGCATGAGGAAATAGGACTTCATCTGAGGTACTTACATTTATTTCTAGTTAATTCTCTGAGATACTCAGATATAAAAACGACAACGTCCACAAAGGCCCACTGGCATGGTAGTGAGGTGGTGAGGTAGTGAGGCAAGAAATACTCACAGCTGATTTCTCATTTGTCTGGTGTTAAGATCTTTGTTCACCTCCTGCTGTCTGTCACATAACATCTTTACATCTCCTGTAGTAGAATTCTTCCAGCAAGTCTGAAGCCAGTCAATAAAGGTGCTTAGCAGATAAGGAGTTGCACAGTTCATTTAAAGCAAAGGAGGTTTAGAGATCTCTGACTACAAGGAAGGTTCGTGATAAACCTTCAGTGAATGTGAGATGAGACCCACTGACAAACCAGACTCATGGAGAGACACAAAACCTTTGACGAGTTTGCTGTGGCCTTTTTAAAAATCTCTGAGGCTCAATGTTCCTTGAAAGCTGCAGGGTTTGGGCACACCACAGGGTCTATTCTGTAGCAACTGAGTTTGAACCTCAAGCACCTTTTGGGATAACATTTGAGGATCTCAAGGAAAATTTCCTCCCATGGTTCATTCTGTGGTAATACGCGCAAGAAACTTCTGTGAGAACAGAATCGTCTAGTACCTTCTTAAATACCACATATAATAAAACTAATTTGAGATAAGATTACCTTTCAGAGTGTATCTTTTAAAAATGATGTAAAACTATGGAAGACTTGTAACATATACCAAAAAATCCTAAGTTATGCCGTGATTACAGAATTTAAACAAGTTATATTTGGGATCAAAGCAAATTCCAGATGCAGGCACAAGGTGAATGAAAGAGACGATGAACTTTCGTTTGGCACAGCCTTATATTTTTTAAACTGGGATAAAAACAGAGAGGAAAAAACAAGTTCCCCTCATTCAGTTAGCATATTTTTCTGGGAAAAAAATCTTAAATAATATTTCTGTGTCACCTTGGCACGCACAGATCCATATAACACACACTCGAAAAAAAGGCTGGTAATTGAAAACTTTCCTGGCAATACTAGTTTTCCTTTGAGACCCAAGAAAGCAATGTGAAGTGTAATCTGTTAGTAATCTGAGATGCTCCAGTGAGTGACCACAGTCTTCACACTGACACCGAGCCAGATTCTGATCCTGTTAGAATCTCTGTGCCTCTGATTAACTTTGGTATAACTCAGGTCGGAATGTCACCCAGGGTTTAAACAAGGTGTTTCAGTTGGTGGCACCTTGGCTGGCTCTATCCTGCCTGGTGATTCCAGCCAGCAGATCTGCGTTGCTTTGGAGGAGATGGCTTTTAGAAATAGCGTACAAAGTCCACCGCTGGCCACCCGCCGAGCTGCCCATGGCCTCTAGTGAGTAGCCGTGAGTTCCAGTAGTTCATAGTGAATGATGGAAAATTAATCCTGCCCTCATCGTTGCAGGGGTTGAGTTACCCTCTTTTATAATACTGATTTTATGTTGCTGTTTTCTCACATTCCCATACTTACTATTCACCTGCCTGGGGAAATGGTGAATACATTTTTTGTTCAATATGGATAAAAGCTAATGAGTTCCAGGCGCCTAAATATATTTACCTGGCTATTTCTTGTCCAGTGGGAGATTGGTATCTAAATATCTCTGTGGATCTGAGTTCAGTGCCTTGCTGGAAAAGCTGAGATTCAGACTTCATTTTCTTCTTTATTCATGGCAGAATAACTCTTTCCGGGCTAAATCTTGCTTGAAGTTAATTAAATTGATGTTAATATTCCTGGTGACTTCAGAGGAAGACAGATCCAGCTCAATATGTAATAAAAACGTAAGAGTAATAATTTTTCTAATGCTAATTTAACTCAACTTTATAAAATGTCTAATGCTTTGTGATATTTTTACTTCAAAAATATTCCTATTTAAAGCTGCTCACCATGATTTTACCAGTTTAAGTTGATGTGTCATTTAGTTCAATACTTTCAAGAAGCTTGAGTAATGCATTTATTTTTCCACATTGACATTTCTTTTCTGTGACATCTGATTTAAAAAATAGTTATCTGTCACAAGCTAACTGGAACAGAATGTAAAAATGATGCACAGTTAATAAAGATACAAAGTACGTAATCTGTCAGAGCAGATCTACTGATCACACTATGTAAATCAGCATTCTTGTGACAGTGATGTGTCTGTGCTGTTACCACTCTCGGAATGGGATTTAACCCACTAGCTAGCATGGTTTTGTACGTATGTCAGCTAAGGTGGAAAAGATCTCACAGAAGATTGTATTTTTTGAAGAAATATATTTAAGAAAACTGTTAAGAATTTTGGTTAATTAAAAAAAAAACCCCAAAACTTGTGTAAATTATTATGTAAATAACAGCTTGAGCTTTTCCATGCAGGCTATCACAGAATCACAGAATCACAGAATAGTAGGGGTTGGAAGGGACCTCTGTGGGTCATCTAGTCCAACCCTCCTGCCGAAGTAGGGTCACCTACAGCAGGCTGCACAGGACCTTGTCCAGGTGGGTCTTGAATATCTCCAGAGAAGGAGACTCCACAACCTCCCTGGGCAGCCTGTTCCAGGGCTCCGTCACC
>Ga0065711_1003854_pt1 | contig 26066 bp, 12 predicted proteins | sample Hoacrofraction12_FD_59098 | JGI IMG/M metagenome (GOLD analysis project Ga0065711, IMG submission 59098) | Hoatzin crop microbial communities from Cojedes, Venezuela - Epithelial fraction 12 v2 (version 2) | ecosystem: Host-associated > Birds > Digestive system > Esophagus > Crop | place... | reverse complement strand
GGGGGGGGCTGGGGGGGTGGTGGTGGTGGTGGTAAATAGAAACAGGAGTGCAGAAGGTACTCAAGTTGTTGTTTGTTTTGTTCGCTTTTTCATTGGGTCTATTGATAAAAAGCTCAAAGGCTGTTTGGCAGTGACCTCAGTCCTGTTCATATGTCCAGGGGAATGCAGGCAGGAAGCTAAAGCTTGCGTTTAGTCAGTGATCTGTGAATAACCCTCAGTCCCTTAATGACGTGAGAGGAGCCTCCAAAGGGAGACAGTGAGTCAGAGAGAAGGAGGCACAGAGATTGCTTGAACAACCATTAGCACGTCATTGGTAATCCCAGTGACACCTTTCACATCCCTGGCATTTGTCTCAATGCACTCTACTGAAGGCTGGTACTATGTTTTATTTAAGGCTTTCTCACTGCCTTCTGGAGATGTGTGTGTTACTATAGCCTGACTGATTGGTTGTCTGGTATATTTACTAACACTCTGAGATCCTGCAAGAGAGGGGGAATCTGTGGAATTTGTACTATGGCTGAATACCCCTGGAATGAATCTGCATTTTGTATTACAAGGAACTGAGAGAGTATCCAAATAAACACTCAAATGAAAACAAATCTTTTATAGAACATTTAAGTTATCACATTGCAGAACATAATCTTACCTTGATGTAGTATTACCCAGCTATGCTTCTGACTGCTTGTTGTCATCTAGTAAGAATCTTGCGATAATATATATTTGTATACTGATGAAGAATGCTAATCTTTTGTGTTTTGCATCTCTGCTGAGCATTTGTGTTCATCTAAATAGCTGCCTAGAAGCTGGGCAAAGGAAAGATCAAATCAAAAGTTTTTCAGAGGAATAAAGGCAGCGCCCCTTTTGGGATAATGCTTCTTCCTCGCGAAGAAAGACAGCGCATGAGGCGCTTGAGAGCTCCTCTCGTCCACGGTCCCACAGCTGTGCAGGGAGCAAACCAGCCCAGGCTCTGCCGTCCCCAGCGGGCAGTCTCTTCTGTTCTTCTATGGTCACGTGGCTCTTGTTCTCCATCGAAGAGAGAAAGGAGGTGAGGAGGGACCCCAGGGCACCATTTGTCCCTGAGCAGGAACCCCTGGGGTGGGGAAGCCCCATAGATGCCTGCGGTCCAAACAGGGGCTCTGAGCGAAGGGGCTTCAGGCTGTGTGAGCAGTGGGCATCTCCTGGGCCCACCTTTTTGTTCCGGGGCTCCTTATGTGTCCATTGCCATGGCGTTGAAGAATGCATGGACCTTAAAGCCGAGTTCAAACGGTAGTGTCTGGTCCAGTTGCGCAGTGTCGTTGGGTGCCGAGCTCCGTGCTCTCTGCTGCTGGCCCCACTTGGCCCTGACACTCCTCTGCAAGTGGTTCTTCGCTTTGGACCAGGACTGCTGCAGGTGCTGCAGACTGACGCCCTGGCCCAGGCCCCTGTAGACCACCCAGGGCAGGGGCTCCATCCCAGCTCTGTGCAGCCAGGCCAGGGCTATAGCGGGGGGCATCTGTGACAGGGGCCACGCGGGGACTCCAGACCACCCCTGCCCAGCTGGCTGCAGGTCGGCGCTGCCAGCATCCCTCCTTTCTGGCCACGTCTGCCTTGCCAGCAGAGCCCTTGTGTCCTGCCTGGCCGATCTCCTCTGTCCCTGTGGTGCACACTGGTCCCTGAGTATGGGGACCCATGGCCTCGAGTTGTCCCCAGGGCTCCTGGGCAGAGGTGCTTTGCACTCCTGGCAGCATCTCTCAGGGGGGATTTCAGGGAGCTGGTGGGTTATCTCCCAGACATAGAGCAGCTTGTCACCCACGGCCAGCTCAAAGCCCAGCTCCAGTTTGACCTGCAGCTCCTCCAGGATGGCCGCTGTGTTGAGGATGGCGTCCAGCGTGGGCACGTCCTGTTCTGCCACTGGCTCGCTGCAGTGCAGGCAGCTGCCAGTCAGGCATCGACGGCACTGCAGGCACACAAGGAATTCTTTCCTCAGGACTCCGCAGAAGACTGGAGCCTGGCTGGGCAGCGTTCTCTTCAGTTGTTGCAGCAGTGCGAGGCAGAGTTCAGTGATGTCTGGGGACTCCATGTGGGATCGGGTGAGCTCCTCCATGTTGGTGATGGAGGGCTGGTTCCTGCGGAGCTCTGAGCTGGTGTCAGCACTGCAGTGTCCACCCTGACCAATGTGTCCTCTGTGTTGGGGGAGCTGCTCCCTTGCAGAGGCTGCTTCCCTGCTGTAGTTGCTTCCTCACCATCCTGTTCCGTGAGGCTGCTCCCACCTGTGGGGGGAAATACCGGCTGCTGTGCCCCCCCAAGCCCTTCCCTGGCTCAGCTTCCTTGATGGATCGGGGCTGAGACCGGGACCCACACAGAGCAGGAGCGTCAGCTTCCACTCCTCCATCTCGCACATGGAGCGCGGGAGTCTCCTCCAGAGGTCCTTCTGCATGATGAGGGGCCAGGCAAAGGTGTCAGGAGGGCGGCCAAGAAACCCGGCCAGATCCCCGAGGGGAGGAGAGGTTGGGGTGACACTGAAACACCCCACTCTGACCTGCTTTTTTGCTTTTCCTTCCATCTCTGATGTGTTTGTCACACGCCTGTCTGCTCGCTTGCTTGCTGGCTCACTTGCAGTCAAAGTGAGACTGAAGCTGGCAGCTCTTTAAAGACTTTTTTCATAGAGCACATTGATTGCCCTGTGCAAGGCACCAGGAGAGGGAGGCAGGAGACCAGAATGGCTGAGTAGGGACCTCCTGGTCCAAGAACACACAGGCAGTGGATGCAGAAACACGCATGGTGGTAAGCATATGGGGATACTGCCCGGGAGCTGCAGCTGAATTTGGTGAGGGATGCGAAGAAGAATAATAATAATGGCTTCTGTAGGTACGTTAGTCAGAAAATGAAGACAAAAGAAGCGATGCCCCCCCTCTCCCCCCTGATAAATGAGACAGGGAATGTGATGGCAGCTGAGCTGGAGCAGGCTGAGGTCCTCAACAACTTTTTTGCCTCAGTTTTCCAGTAAAAAAGAAGTTTTTTTACGATAAGGGTGGTGAAACACTGGAACAGATTGCCCAGGGAGGTAGTGGAGTAGTGGAGGCCCCATTCCTGGAAACACCCAAGGCCAGGTTGGATAGCGCTCTGAGCATCTGGTCTGGTTGAAGATGTCCCTGCTCACTGCAGAGGGGTTGGGCTAGATAGTCTCTAAAGGTCTCTTCCAACCCAAAGCATGCTATGATTCAAATATATTATTTGGCGGGGGGGCAGGGAGAAGTGGCAACATGGCAGCAAAAGTTGCCACAGTGAGCAGAGTTAAGGTGGCTGTTTCAAGAGGCAAAGTTCATGATGTGATTCCATAGCTGTTAAGGTTGATCAGAATCATGTCTGGTTCAGTCCTTTGCTCTCCCCAACCTTCTGTCCCTCACCGATGCTTCTGACTGCTTGGTTCAGCTTTCCAATTAGTCACCACTTCAGTGGCTGACCCTGAGCAAGTAATCCCTTTAATGACGCCGTGTCTTCTTTTGTCAAATTCCATACTAGTAATCACTGTAATAACATAACTAGTATTCACCTGGATCTTGAAATACTAAAGCTGTTTTCATCTCGTATCTTTTTACAGAAAGTTTCAGACTTCCGTCTGTGATTTTTAGTTTTCTTTCACAAAAAAAAATAAAGAATGAATACTCACAGCATTTCAGCCAAATACTTTAGTTGTGGCCACTTGTAATTTTTATGTGTCTTCTGCTGTAGTGTCTCCAAGGAGATAAATTTGCTACCCTTAGCTAAGTTTTCCTTGGACTGCATTTCCTATGCTCCATGGCAGGTGAATATTCTCCTCATACACTGGTCGTCTAATGTTTAAGAGTGGCTGTATTGCATGAGAGGAGAGAACATCTGAGCTGGGAAGCAGAAGGCACTGTAGTAACATTAACAATTAAAATATTCAAATTTATGCTACAAAAATCTGAGTTTTTACTAGGAAGATATTTCATTTTCCAGTCACTCTACTTTCTCCAAAGCAGATAAATATAACCATGATACTCTAAGAGAAACAACTGAGCATTTCCTCCCCAAAGGCAGTGAACACCAGAATTTCTGCTAATAAAAGCTGCAGAAGTTTGGAGAAAGTATGGAAGACTTCATAAGGAATAGCATTAAGCAGGTCTGCTCTTTCCCTAAGGGACCATTCTGGCAGTTGGATATCAACTCCTCTGTTTCCTTTCTACACCTTCAGTACTCAGAATATTGGCTGAGGAGAGGATGATGTAGGAACAGCTGTAGCAGCTATACAGTACCCGAGGATTCCTCTGTGCTGAACAACAGAAAAGCTTTAGTAATAACACTGGTAGTACACAACTAGAAAAAGTACCTTGCTTGTTATATTAGGGAAGCACCTCTTCCTGTAAGTTTTTATCACTCTTGCGTGACACATATTTTTCCTCTTATAGTTGAAATAGATTCTAAAAATCTTTTTTTTTTCTTTCTCTTTTTATCATGAGTCAAAATTGCTAATTTAATGTGTATGAGGAACTTGGATTATCCAGCGTGAGCTAAACATAGCTACTGAACATTTGCCACATGTCAGAACTTTGCAAATGTTGTTTGTGGAATTATTTATATTGACTACATTGGAAACATGGGTGATTAGCAATGATTACCACAGTAGTTTGCGAAGACTTACAGATGGAACTCCCACTATCCTTTATGGACAGAACTTCTTGATACGTATAAGCTTAAGCTTGGCATTCAGTGTGTCTTTTAAACAATGGCAGCTGACAAATGCAGAAGTGGATAGTGCATAGTGTGGAGTTCAGAACAGCAGGTATAAAAAAGAAATGAATGACTGCAAATTTGTTGTCGATTGGTACCATAGGCTTCCATTAACTTCCGATGACTGACTTCTGAGTATTGCACCTTTGTTTCTTGCAAAGTAAATTGATAATTATGGTCCTCTTCCTGAGCTAGGAGAATTAGTTAATGTTAACATCAACTGTTGAAAAAAATCAAGGATTGTGTATGTTCTCATAGTAGTCTGGTACAGTGTTTTCTACAATATTCTGTAATAACTTTAGGGAAAGGGCCACTATGCAATGCAACCAGCATTTCTATTCATTTGCTATGATTGCTTGTAAGCAGTGCAAGTGTTCTGGGACATACAAGAATTTTGTGGTGCCAAGAGAACGTGCAAAATGCCGTAAACAGAAAATGGCCATTTTGCACTGTGGCAAAAGTAAGTCTCGCCTTTAACAGAATGATTTCCTTGGTTTTATCTTCACCTATAATTTGTGAAACCTACCTTTTCTGCCTTTGACTATTATAGGCAGTGAAATATGGACAGTTGTTTAAATTAGAGTGAACGGTTTGCCTAAAACTGAACAAGCATTTTTTTGCCTAAAGATTAACAAAGTGTCATTATTTACTATTCACATTGCAATAATTCCTTTGTTTGGAGAAACTACTTCTTTTAATTTTTAAGAGAGGTCTTGATCCTTTGATGCAGAAATATAGTTCAAAGAAATGTCCATGTTAACTAAATCCAGCTTGTATCCTACTGAGGATAATGCAACTGAATATCAATTGCACTTAATTAATTAGTTAAACTTTACAGCAGTTTACAAATAATCCCCATGAGTTTTGTTGCTGCCTACTTGCTTGTCTGTACTTATTATTATGCTCACTGAAAAGCATAAACATAATTAAAATGCTTTCCTAGACTTTTTTTCCTCCTACGTAGGAATGTGTACTTTGTTTTCATGCCACTTCATAAGACAATCTGTGTTAAGATTCAGATCTTCAGAAAATACATTGGTTTTCTCAGGTCTGGTATCCTGTGGGCCTGTACTTGGACCCCTACGCGTGCAAGCTAATTAGTTGAGCTCTAGAGAGAAGCAGGGAAGAAGATTAAAACAAGGACCTGAATGGATATTTTTTTCTTCTTTTACTGCATATAGTTATGTTGGTTTTTAAGTCACATTATATTTTTGTTTGCTTTCTTGGTAATTTCTGATACCTAGAAGCTTGATACCTAAAAATCCCAAAGAAACAAAAATTTTATTGGAGACTACTGGCTTGGAAATAAGTTTTTGATGAGCAGTATGGTAACGCAACTAATCAGTGTTTTTAAAATCTAACTGTCCAATGTTCAACTATATACTATTGCTGACTCTTCAGACGTGGAGAGATACTGGTATAACCTCTCTTGTTTTCAAAAAATGTTTAAATATTTTAAAGTTATTAGGTATAGATTGTTAGAAGTTTACGTACACTTTTCTGTTGCTTGCCAAGAGAAGTTGGTCTTGTAAGGAGTCATTCCGGCCTAAAATATGCTGTATGTCACATCATAAGCTGCCAGAAAGACTGCTGCAGGGGAATGGCCACAGGAGGAACAAGTTCCTCCCTGCCCCCACCAAAAACCAAAAAGTACCACTTAGCTGGTATACAGAAATGTCTAATTATCTGAAAATTTTAGTCCACAGATTGAATTTTGACCCTTCATAAATATTCTGAATACCCTCTGTGTACTGTGGTGATACAATAAAAAAGTATTTTAGACTTCAGTGACTTCAGTGAGAGTGAGACTATCTCTTGATCATACTGTGTTCATGTGACAGTCAATCAGGCAAGTAGCAATTGCCATTCTGTCAATCATAGGGAGTTCATTAAACTCCTTATGAACAGCACAATTTTGCACCAAGTAAATCCATGTAATGCAGAAGTGTTGTAGCCCACATGCATTTGCAAACTTTTCTAAGAGGATCTCAAGTCTAACTCACACTGAGAATTTTATAAACTTTTTCATATTTGCAGCTATACTCCATGAACCATGAGCATCTTTTAAATCCACAAGAATCATAGAATGGTTTGGGTTGGAAGAGACCTTAAAGATCATCTGGTTCCAACCCCCCTGCCATGAGCAGGGACATCTTCCACCAGACCAGGTTGCTCAGAGCTCCATCCAACCTGGCCTTGAACACTTCCAGGGAGGGGGCAGCCACAGCTTCTCTGGGCAACCTGGGCCAGTGTTTCACCACCCTCATGGTGAAGAATTTCTTCCTAATGTCTAATCTAAATCTGCCCTCTTTTAGTTTACAGCCATTCCCCCTTGTCCTATCACTACACACCCTTGTGAAAAGCCCCTCTACATCCTTCCTGTCAGCCTCCTTCAGGCACTGGAAGGCTGCTCTGAGGTCACCCCGGAGCCTTCTCTTCTCCAGTTGCCTGCCCTTTGTCCACCAATGCTATAACCCCATCATAGAAGGATACCAAGTTGATAAGGCACGATTTGCCCTTGGTGAAGCCATATTGGCTGTCCCCAGTCACCTCCTTGTTATCCATGTGCCTTAGCATGGTTTCAAGGAGGATCTGCTCCATCATCTTGCCAGGCACAGAGGTGAGACCGACTGGCCTGTAGTTCCCCCGGTCTTCCTTTTTTCACTTTTTAAAAACAGGGGTTATGTTGCCCCTTCTCCAGTCGGTGGGGACCTCCCCAGACTGCCACGTCCTCTCAAATATGATGGAGAGTGGTTTGGCAACTTCATCTGCCAGTTCCCTCGGGACCCGCTGATGCATCTCATCAGGCCCCATGGACTTGTGTGCCTTCAGGTTCCTTACGCAGTCTCGAACCTGGTCTTCTCCTACAGTGGGCAGTTATTCATTCTCCCAGTCCCTGCCTTTGCCTTCTGCAACTTGGGTGGTGTGGCTAGAGCACTTGCTGTTGAAGACTGAGGCAAAAAAGTCATTCAGCACCTCAGCTTCCTCCACATCCTGGGTAACCAGGTCTCCAGCTTCCTTCTGGAGAGGGCCCACAGTTTCCCTAGTCTGCCTTCTATCACTGACGTACCTATAGAAAGCTTTCTTGTTCCCTTTGACATCCCTGGCCAGATTTAATTCTGTCAGGGCTTTAGCTTTCCTAACTTGCTCCCTGGCTACTCGGACGATTTCTCTGTATTCCTCCCAAGCTACCTGCCCTTATTTCTATCCTCTGTAGGCCTCCTTTTTCTACATGAATTTGGCCAGGAGCTCCTTTTTCATCCAGGTAGGCCTCCTGGCATTTCTGCCTGACTTCTTCTTGGTTGGGATGCATCGCGCCTGAGCTTGGAGGAGGTGATCCTTGAATGCTGACCAGCTTTCTTGGGCCCCTCTTCCCTCTAGGGCTTTATTCTATGGCATTCTACCAAGCAGATGCCTGAGGAGGCCAAGGTCTGCTCTCCTGAAGTCCAGGGTAGTGAGCTTGCTGCGCACCTGCCTCGCTGCCCTGAGGATCTTAGACTCCACCATTTTGTGGTCACTGCAGCCAAGGCTGCCCTTGACTTTCACATTCCCCACCAGTCCCTCCTTGTTGATGAGAACAATGTTCTGCAAGAATAACAGTGCTTAACTCTTTGAATTGAAGGAATACCCTAGACCTCGATACATTAAGCCCTAATTGAACCCACTAAAGACAAGTTAGAGATTAAGGCAATTGACTGACCATGAAAAGAAATTGCTATGTATAACTTGGCCAAATAAAAAGTATGGAGCAGAAAGGTTATGATATTTGTTAACATGCACTTGAAAAGGGCAAATAGCAAGATGGGGGAATTTTTCTTTTAGAATGGTTGGATGAAATTAAGCAATGGAAATCAGCTTGAATCATGAAATACTCTTTGCAGTGAGATCAAATACTACACAACTGAAGTGCCTCACAAGAAAAGCAAGAGAAAACTGAAAATTTGCATCGTGTGAAAATCATTCTGTGATAGATTTGGAATGTATGTGCACAGTACTAGGAATGGATAGGTGGCATAGTAACACTAAGAATCCCTAACCGTGGTTGCATTTAGCCACTAATACAGAATGTACAGAATACAAGTAATCAAAACACTGTCTTTCCACAGTAGAATATAGTTGCTCTGAGAAATCTGCCTCTGTATAATAAAACAATTGTGTTCACTTTTATGTAAGTTCTATTGGTAATTCAAAATTATCGAGATGTAGTTATTGTCTTAGAAAAAATACTTTTGCCTATGCAAACATGGCTGATTGTGGTTTTTTTTAGTCTTAGTGGTATATACTTTTTCAAACTAGATGAATTGCAAAGACGTACGTGTATATGTAAATGTAGCACATAATAGTGTAAAAAACCCCAGAGCGTCACAGTGACTCTGAAATGCATTGTAACTTGCAAAAAAAAGATGTCATCTATACTTTGCAGAAGGGTTTTATCATGCTCATAAATATATATAGCTGTGAGTATGTCAAAAGCAGCTAGCACAGGATTGCTTAGCTAAGTGGGAGGTGATGCAGGACTGTGCTATTAGTGAGCTGGAGGTGGGAGGTAACTGGGGCTGATGGGCAGGTGGGATACAGTATTTATATACATATGTTTACAGGTATTTTTAGATGAGATATAAATATGCAAATGTTAGTTCAATGAGATAGCTTGCCTCAAGGGTAGATAGAATGATGTAATAACTCAGAGTGAGGCAGCATAGTAGAGTGGACTGAGCATGGCAACTGTGAGACAAGAACTCACATTTTTGTAATCTTGATTTCTACACAGTTGTACCTTCTTAGTATTTGCTCTTCCCTATGTATTCTATAACAACTTTGGCTGGTCATATGTGTTCAGATGGGGGGTATGTAGTGTATTTCATATATACCTGTAGCTTAATGTGGCGTGGTTAAGAAAAAAATGGTGACATCTGATGACAACTAGTGACATAGGGAGGTGGGCAGTAGCAGTGGAAGAAAAAAACCTCTGTATCAGGATTTTATGCAATTTGCCTTATCTTAGCTTTTTTTCCTATTTTCTTGGTCAAGTTGATGTTCCACTTATTAATTTCTGTTGTTGGGTAGGCTCATACATTCTTCTTCTCTCTTCTGTTGTTTCTCAGTGTTTTTTAGTGAAACTAGACCTATGATTCGTTTCCTCATAAGATTTTTTTATTTTCTTTTTAAGATATGCACAGATTTTTCTCCAAGCTGACCTGCCCAAGTATTGTCAATATCTCTCCGAATTATCTGGCCGTCTATTATCTGTTGTGGTGCAGTTTTGACAGACCAGGTGAGGTGTTTCTTATTATTGACAATGAACAGTAATTTAAACAGCTAGTTTCCCATCCCTGTCTAGCCACCCTAATACCTATTCCCCTCCTCTCTGTTTCTGTCCCTGCTGTTGGATCCTCTCATAGACACTCTATATCTATTCTGGTTATGCCTAACTGGTTCTTTAGCATCCACCTAATATGCCTAACTCCACTTTCTTGGCTGTCCCTATTTCAGCAGTTCTAATGTAATCTAGCTGGTGAACTGATCAGTCTCACTAACGTACCTTTCTCTTCATTTTCAGTCTGATGTGGCATCAGGATGAATGTATGGGTATTTGCAGTTTTCCTGATACCAGTAATGATAGTTGAGAATCTGTCTGGAATTTTTGGGAGGACTCTTACTTCTGTGGGTTTGACTGGAAATACAGATGCTCCTGAGAAGACTTAGGCATGGTGTAGACAAGTCCTGTGAGAGAGATGCAGAAACAATGAACTAGATCAAAGGACAAAGAGCTATTATTGGTATGAGGATAATCTATGTGCATCTGTGACAGAGGAGGTAGAGATGGCTGGGAAGCTGTCCTCTGTAATTCTGAATGCCTACCAAACTGAGATAGATGGTGGATTATGAGGGTATGGTAAATTAAATGGAAAAATTATTGGTCATGTAAGCTCAGTTTAGGCTGCTGAAATAGGGTAAAAGTCCAGTTGATATTTATCTTTTGCTATCATATACACAGTATTTGGTAACTGTTGCCTTATTGTAGGAATGCCTTGGTATCACTCTTGGATTTTATCTCTAAAAAAGCTCCTGAGAAGGAGAAAAATGCTGTTATCCTCTTGTACAAATAGCTTCTGGTGGTGTCCTGGATAGACTGAATTTCTTGCCAAGGCTATATGGCAGCCCACAAATCTAGCTGAGGTTTCCGCAGTACCATCCATCATGTCCAGACAAACATTTGGCTTGACAAATTTTCTTTGACCTGTTTACTTTGTTTCTTACCAGTATTCAGGACAGCATACCTGGGGTCTGTACTGACTGCTGGTTCAGAAAACAGAGTCTCTAGAAATTCTAGCAGCTCAACTTCAACATTCAGGAAGCCTGTAAGTCTTTCTCTCAAAAGCATAACTTCCAAATGAGCTCTGTCAATGTGCCTAACTCTGAAGGTGCAAAGGCTAAAAAAACTTATATGAAACATGTACACCTTGCTTCTTCCTTCAACTTGCATCATCCTTACAAAGACTTCTTAATTATAGGAAGTAGCTGTCCAACATCAGGTTTTACCCCAAATGTTTCTCATCCCGTGGTGAAACAGGTTGTATAGTCCCTGTATAATTGCATTGCTTAGGCCTAAACCCAGAGCCTACACCTGTAGAACATGAGGGAAGAGAAGTGCACTGGAGATACAGAGTGCATCCAATGAAGGCCACTGCAGGTTTTGACTCCTAGTCAGAATACGAATGAATATACCTAATTATTTCAGATTTATCATATGCTTTTTGCCATATATATATTGCAAAAACACTTCAGAATCTGTTCAAAACTGCTTTACCTCTTCCCCTGACCAATTCCTATTAAAATCTAGTTCCTTTGGCTTGAAATAATGATTGACAATGTGTTGTGTCTCATATGTCATCTTAGATGGTGATTCTTTTAAAAATAAATGTGGCAATTAAATCCCCAGGCTGCTTCAGTTTGTGCACAGATTTTTTTTGAGTAACTGATAAAGAATATACAAAGTTTTCAATGAAGATGCCAGTCCCTCTTCAGTGTTCTCTGTGCAAGGATGTCTGTCCTTCTTTGTTTGCATTGCCTTCATCACAGAGAGGTAGTTTACTTGTGCCAATAGAATCAAATTGTTTTAATGTGATCCATGACAATTAGAGTCTTCAGATAACTTGTTGGTATTTGTGCTTAGGAAAGAAAAGTTTTTCAGCTCATCTCTGACATCCCGTAACTGCCAAGAGTATAAGTGCAAGAGCTAAGACTTCATGCTTCCTTGGCACAATTCGATCTATCATTTGTATGGTGTGTCTTTACTAAGCAATAGTGACTTGTGGGGAGAAAGAGGAGGAGGTGGAAACCAGCTTGAGCTGAAGTGGCAGCTGCAAACCAACCCTCAGTAGTAATAGGTGTTTCTAGGCATGTTTGCCGAGAGACTGGTTGTGATCAGTGCTATGCTAGGGAAGTAGTCAATGGAGACTGTCTTTTATTTTCCCAGGGCATGAAACCTGATGGAAAATAGTTTAAGCCCAAGTACTAATAAAAGCAATCCTTTCTTTGCCTTAACTTGTATGTGGATCATCTGTTCCCTCTGCTGCATGGTTCCAGAGGCCAGGCAATACTTTCTCCGCACTATGTTCAATGTGGTGGATGTGTCCTACTCAAATTACACACGTAGGTGAGTTCCGCAAGGCCATTACCCCTGCAGCTGCACTTCCAGTTTCCCTAATAATCTCTTCCCATGACCTTGTCTCCCCTTGTACTTTTGTGCCAGGAGCTATGGGAGGACTGAGGATGTAGATCTGGGCAAACAACTGTTATCAGCTGCTTTATATTGCTGGAACATCAGAAAAAGTTCTGAAAAGCCCTAGGCTGTAGCCCAGCAATGAGGCCTGGTTTAGCAAATGATTAAGCAGAAGTGAAATATATGTCCTGTTGCAAGTCAGTTTGTGAGAAAACAGGTGGTACATGGGTATTACAATGCACAGAGAACAACTCTTGGAACACAACTGGGAATAATTCAAAAGACGACAGTGAGTCCATTGTAAATAAAAATCAGGGTGTGATGTAACTGGCTTGTGGTAAGCAGGGGTAACCACTGGGCAGCCAAGGACATAATGTTTTGTTGTTGTGTATAATCACTGAGTAATGATGAGGAAGCAAATGGCAGCAGCTCAGATGAAAGATTCCATGTCAGTACTGTGCTGCTCGCCAGCAAACTGCCTGCCCCTGGCCTGTAAGGGGGAGCATCCAATTGTATTTACTGGAACAAGTCAACGAGCCTCCTCGTAAATATTAGGGAAGGTCAGTGACAGTCCAACTAACAGGACACAACAGACCTGAACAGAAGTGTCTTCCTGCCATTAATAGATGACACTTCCATCTTCTCAGCCATGTGAAAAAAAATACAGGTATAAGCCTGAAATGACAGAAATAAGCATTGGTCCTCCTGATATTTTTAGATATTGTCAGCTGACAGGGCAGATTGTGAAGGACTGAGAAATGACGAACATAATTCCAGGACGTACTTCCTCCCTGCCTCCTCCCCTCCAATAAAGGAAAGTGAGGGGTGAAGGGATAGAGAAGAAAGAAGGCTCTGCTGGCAGCCTCAGGATAGTTAGTTTAAAAAGCAGGTGTGGGGGAAAATATGAGAAACAATCTTGTGGGATTCAGTGAGGAAACACTTCAAAAATATAATTTGATTAGGACACAGCCTGTATGATTCAACGAGGGGGAGGAGGTATTGCCTGGAATATGCATCTGACAAACTTTCACATCAAGAATTACTAAATTACTGTCATGCAGCCATGAGGTAGGGGCCAAAACAGCTTGTGGAATAGGCAACTTCTTTTTTACAAACTCATGAGCTGCAACTTTTTGAGTTGTTGGCACCGACGATGGGAATCAGCACCATAAGCTACTTTTGCTTTTTGTTCCATTGATGTATTCCATCTTCTTATTTTTATCACAGTATCATGTGCTGCATACCCTTCCTAAGCTCTCTGTTGAACTGGAGAGCAGTAAGAAAAATGAATCCTTCACTAGGATGGGCAGGAGAATGTCAGATTTAATATGAAGATGATTGAGGCTTTGTGCCTGATCCGGTAGGCTTTGACACCATTACAGAACATCATTCATTCACTGAAAGCTGTTTTTTATTTGTTATTTTATTGTCTGTGTTGTAGCGGTGCCTATAAATGCATTGTTACAAACATGTAGTAATGGTCAAAACCTGACCCAAAGAAATTACGTAGGTGGAATCAGAAAACATAAAAAGAGAGACAGAATTAATTACAGAAGGGCAAGCGAAATAGAGAAGTATTTAAGCATTTAAAGACTTCAGCTCCTAACCTTTAGGTACAAATAGAATGCAGAATGCTATATTTTGCATCATAGCACAAGGAGATTAGGGAGAATCACAGTGAGGGACCTGCTCCAGCTAGTAAAGAAAATATGGAGGATAGAATAGGCTCTGAAATCTCCTTCCTCTTAGAGGCATTTCTCTCAAGGCTTCGGGGAGGATTACACAGTATAAAAATGTACGAAGAGTAAAATGCCAGCCATTTTCTTTCAAAGAACTGGGCCGTTTTCACAGCTTTTCGTTTTTCTAGCTGACGATCCTGACTAATAAATAAGCCTGCTGTTTGGTACACTCATTCAGGTAGAAAGTTGTCTGGGTGTAATTTTTACTTGAGCTTTAGATGTCCAGCTTCTGGAAAGCAGGCAGCCAGAACTTTGCTATTGTCTCTTTTGAACAATAGCACTCTCCCACATCATGCTAATGACCTGTGATTGAAGATCTGTTTTGTTGTGAGAGAAAATAAGAGAGAATTCATATTGAAAAAGGAGACAGCTTTTTGCAGTGCTAAGGACATTTATTGGAGAAAAGAGACTGGGTGCCATATCTGCTTTCAGGATGAATTCTCAACTGGAATTAAGCAGAGAATTTGTGTAAAATACAAGAACGGTCCTGGGAGCAACAAAAGAGAAAACCTGTGTATGCACACTGTATGTTAGTACCATGGTATCCGCTAAGTCATTAGGTTTTTTTTATTACTGTTTTGATTATATTTTACACAAAGTAAATGTGAAGAACCACCCCCAACTAGCAGCCCCTGGTTCTTCAAAGGCGTGGGGTACAGGAATGTCCTGTTCCTGAATACGGATCAGATTTTGGCAGGTTATGCACATATGACTCTTCAAACTGGGTAGTTCAGGATTTATTATATAATTATATGTAACTGCTAAGAAATAGTTTCAATCCAAGCAGTTTCTTCTATTTCTAGCCCTTTCCCAGTAAAATGCAGAAGAATACTGAGTAATTGCACTTATCATAAGTAATTTTGATTGGAGAGGAGCAGGTAGGTGTAGGAATACCTCTGGGAAGCTGAAGAGACTACTTTCTTTGCAAAGCTTGCTGTCACCAGAGGACAATTCCAGAGGGGACAATAAATAGCGTATTCTTCATAAGCATGTTGCTACTATAATATTCTGTGATTCAGAAATAATCAATAGTCTTAGTACTGTTTTTTCCCATTAAAAAAATTTAAAAGTGTTATCTTTTTAATATCTACTGGCCAGATGTGGGCTTTTTTTGCCCTTAAAGTATTTAGGAAACCTGAGGCTTGTTGCAGAGCTAAATGAAACATGGGAAAAGATTCTTATTTGCATCAGGTCAATTTTAAAATATTAGCACTGAATGGAACTATGTATGAAAGTAGAAAATTTCCTTTGCAGGTGTGTACAACTTGTTTGACATTAGTATGATATTCTGTTTTGAGGTCTATTCAGTATAACAAATTGTTGTTTATTAGAGGTTAAACAGCTATTTAGTTAAGGTACACTAGTTTGAATATTTTTCTTTAAAGTACCATCCCAGAGACAATTTGACAGAACTATTAATCTTTGGTTTATACTTGTATTTTCTTGCCCCAGTTCAGCAATACATGCTTAAAGTTAATCATATTTCATTCTTTCACTGAAAGTCCATTGTAACATACTGAAACTCATGGGACACTTTAACTACAGGTAGAGCTGAACTGAGCTATAAAATTTGACTAAAATACTAATAATGTTCTGTCTTACACTAGGTCTTGTCATTTAAAATCAACTGGATATATGATTGCTGGATATGTTCTTTTGCCTTAGTGTTTATCTGATTTACAATGAAAACCATGAAAGGATAGCCATTAATGCAATCAAAACCTACCCAGCTTCAGGCAAAAAGTTTCCCTAGTGTTATACTAAACAGTTGTTAAGCACACTTTTTTCACCACACTTTGTTAGGTCAGAATTCTTTAGGAATGGTATAATGATCCCTAAACTAAGACTGTATGTGTATAAAGTCTTCAGAGTTTGAGAATTCTCAGGGCTAGAAATTTAAATCAATTTTGCCTTGAAAAAAGTCTGGTATGAACTCTGTGATTTTCAGTTCAATGCTAGCCCAAAGTTTTGGCTCTATAAATACGTTGTGAACTGTTGCCCTATTCATCTAGGGTTCATTAAAAAAAATAGCAACCCTGTGAATGTATGTAGCATTTAAATGGTTCATATAACTGGGGCTGGGCTTCTGAAAAGGGTTGTTTCACCTGCTGAGAGATTCACTAATGCGCTTAGTGAAAATGAAGGCTACTCCCTAGTAACAATTATTAAAGTCAGAGTTAAAAGTTCAGAATAAGAAGTGTGCAGGTATATGGAGAATTCAAAGTATTGAATGTGAGAAGCATTGCATATGTTCTTGTTTTTATTTCTAGAAGAAATTATATTAATGTCAAAACAACAAAATTTTCTTTTTAATGATTTGATGAAATTTGCTGATGCACATATTTTCCTTCATGTTTAAGTAATGAAAAAATAATGAGCATTCCAAGAGAAACTCTTGAAATTGTTGAAATTTCAGTTCCCTGAGAAAAGAAAGCCCTACAAACACCAATGATCCCTTGTTAACAGACATGTTCATGGACTTTACATAGGGAAAAAAATTATTGAGTTGTTTTATGATACTACCTCTTTTACTGTGTTTGGTTTAGGAAAGTAACTGGTTATTTATAACCTTTGTTTAAAAAGATTTTGTTTGTCCATTGTGCGAGCAAAAACATACCTTATTTTAAATCTTTTTCTAAATAACTGACAGTGACCAGCTTTATTAGTAGAAGCCTCTAATGCAGTTGTAAATATTACGGACAAGTGCAGACTACTTTCGTTAAGGACAACTTGTAGCTTCTGCTCCTTCAGCAGCAGTGGGGAAAAGAATAATTCTGAATAATTCACAAGCTTTGTACCAAAAAGCAGGAAAACTGGAAGTGTTTATTTGAAGACCAGAGCTCCTGAGCTCTACCAGAGGAAACAGAAACTCTAATAGAGAGTCACAATGGTGTTTCTTACACATAAGAAGTGATCCATTTCTCTCATTTTCTAATTATCTTCTATTTTATGTAAGTGGGAATCCTCACATCTATAAATAAACACCTAGAAGTTTTTGTATAATCTGAATAAACTGTATAGAAAGTGATGAGAAAATGATGTTTCCAGAATGTGGCTCATCCCACATATTGAAATCCCTATTGACAAGCTTCTGACAATGTTTTCAACTGAAAAGCTTCATATTTAATTTGTCTAACCATTCCTCCTTCTCAGTTTCATTCCCTATCAGTTTCAAATATAGTCTCAAGTTATTACACGGTTGGCAGGAGATAGGACTTGCAAAGGTGCTATAGCAAACAGCATTTATGGGTCAGTGAACTTTCTCACTTTTACAGGCATACTGCATTGGGAAACCAGTTTAGCTTATTTTCCTAACTACAGAGTACAACCCGAGTGTTTGGAAAGCAGTTTTTCAAAATGAAATTGGCATGATTCACAGTTGCATCCAAGCCTCTTCTCTACTGCCACATCCATTTAAGCTTTAAAACAAGTTCTTAATGAGTTTAATCATATTTAAAATTTTAATAGTTTTCAACATTATTACAATTGCCTTTGGCAAAAATCAGTAGCACACTGAGCTCCACATGACTCAGACTCAAACCAGGTTTTGTGTATTCAGTTCTTTCTGAATCACTTCTTCTTTAGACAAGCCTTTAATTTTTCAGTGGTTTTGCACCTTTAATTACATTATTGTGCATGTGATTAAAGAGAACATCTAAGAAATGTTAGTGACTGTTACAGACTTATTCTTCATCTAGTCAGGATGGAATTGAAACATATCGTCTCTCTTCCCTTCTCTCTACAGGCTGACACTAAAGATGAGTGAATTTCGGAGGTTCTTTCTTGAGGATATCTGTCTGTTCTTGCTCAGTTGCGTAGTCAGAAGTGGAGATTGTGGCCTATTATATCTCAAATAATAGGTTTTTTGATTCTCGAATGTCTTCCTTTAGCTAAGCTTCATGCCTACAAATAACATGATACTTTTTGACTTTGAGTTCGTCACTGTTATATCTGTGATAGTGTATTTTATTCTCTGTTCCTTGCACATTCCTCACATATGCCTGTGTAAAATTTGATAGAGATTCTGCAAACCTTAGTCATGGGGAATGATACTGTATTATCCATGACGCCTCTTTGAAATGCAAGTTCATTATTCTGGAAAACAAGCCTAAATAATAATCACTAACCCTCGATCACCATGGTTCTAGGGTACCCTAAAGGTATACAGGGACTTAATATTTCATAGAAAACATTATTCTTCCCTTCCCACACTTTGCATAATCAGTTGGAAGTAGATTCTGAACTGGTACCAGTTGGTTCTCTGTTTCTAACCTATAGATTATGAAGAAACCTTGAAAAAGAAAGTGATTAAACCATGCTGAGATTGTATTTTTGTTTATATTTCTGAGATCCTAGATTTCCCAGAAACAAAAAATGGCCTTTAGAAATGTAAATTAACTGCTTTCATCTCACTGATCTTTAGTGTGAAGTGGAATGATGGCAGCTTAAACAAGAATTAGTAACAATTAATAACAATTATTTCTTTCGTGATTCAAATTGCTGACTAATGTGCACATTCCCACATTGCTTCTATTCCTTTTTGTATATTGGTATTATATTGTTTTCTCAGTGGTTAGAAGCTCCGTTTAATTCTTTGATACAATCTACAGGGTAGGTGTATATATACTGTGACTGCAAAAAATCTGTGAAAATCATTTCTGAAGAGCACCAATGAGCTTTATTTAGATTCAGATCTCCCCTTTGTGTTCACTTGCATCTGTAACACTCAGCTGAATTTAAGCTAATGACTTAAGCCACATTTACTATGTTGCATTATGCAACATAATGTTTATGTGTGTCTCTGTGTATGCGCAGCTATATTTGTGTTTATAAACACCAAGCTGTGCTCATCTTATTCTGAGAGTCACAAGGTAGAGGAGAAACCTTCTACCTGTATCACACCAGTGAAACGAACTGGCTGACAGCTTACCTATCTGTTTTTGATTCCCATATCCAGGGACCAAGTGTGCATGTACAGCTGGGGTCGCCAGGCAGAGAGGGATGGAAAGAGAAATGACAATAATACTGAACTTAGGCTTGAAGTCATACTCTGCAACCTGCAGCTAAGAGAGGAATCATCACCAGATTTTATTTCAGTCGCTGTCCCTCGTTTACTCTATTGGTAACTATTAGTCTGTTACCAGTACTTTTCAGTTTAAGTGCGTTACTGCAAAATAGCTGACTTTTAAGACTTACTGATTCTTTCAGTGAGCTGTTTCAGATGTTTTCAAGTGAAAAAATATTCAGAATAAAATGAAAATATATTTTCTAATTAAAAATTAAACAGAGCATGCTTCATATTTTCAGGAGCATGCGCATGCATAAAAATACAATCAAACTAAGAGGTATGACTTGGACCTTGATAGACCAGAAGAGCTGGTGAGGTCCCTTCTAACCTGAATGATTCTAAGATTCTGTGACTGCACAGTTTTTATACCATTAACTTCAAGTATAGACTCAAATCTAGTAAGGGGTTTAGTGTCTAGGTTCTGTGATAGTGGACTTGAAATTCATCTTTTAGTTTGTTCTTCTACTTACCAACCAACTATAGCCTCCCTCTCTTTCTCTTTCTTACATTCTTCTCCTCCTCTCCTGCTTGCTCCTTTTAGAAATATGGCTACTTCTTTCAGATCATGACTCCATATACTAATTCAAAAGTAGTATACTTTCCACATGAAAAATACCACCCTTTGCCATGAAAGTCCACATTTAACAAAACTTCATGTCAAATATGTGCAAACCCTCAGGCTGGAAGATGTTGAGTGGCAGTCTTTGCATCTATACAGCCAGTTCGATTTATATGGATAGCAGTATCGGTGACCTGTAATGCAAGTTGCTTGATGGTTTTATTTTACTGGAATGCTTTTATACTTTGATTGTACATTAAATAGTTATGATAATTAAAATAACACAGGAATCTAGGAGTGGTGCATGATGGAAAAGCAGAGTATCTTGGCTTGCCTGTTACTGAGCATTGACTATGTAACAATATCCAGACTCAAGAGAAATTATATCCTTAGAGAACAAATATTAAAAGTTGTAATTTCAAAAAGGCAGGCTATAATCTGCACATCTGAAGACTGTAATCTGCTTTCCTGACCAAAGTTACTACACAGGTCAGTTGCACATGTTTGGTTCGGAAGAGGGACTGGGGATTAATTTAAATAGTCATATTTTTCATTCCTCTCTCTCTGTCCCAAGGGAAATGACTGTCTCTAGCTCTTTTCCTCAAACAAGCCTGTTTCCTTTTCATATTGTCAATGATACACACAGAAGTGTAACGTTCATGCTAGATCTGCTGACCAGCTATGCTGACAGTGTCATATTTACATTATAGAATTTTATTCTTAATAAGATTCCCAAATGAGTTTTTTATATGCCACTGCTAAATCAGGACATACTTTCAAACATCTCTTCATCACTTCTTGCCAATATACAGCTCTTTTGGGATTAAAATCTCAGTATGTAATTCTAACCCCCTTGAGCTACTGTATGTATCTAAATAAACATTTGTGAGAGATCCTTAATGCAATATTGGAAGACAATTACTGCTGTAATATGGAAAGGAGGCTGTTGGAGTGTAATCAAGTTAAAATTATATGCACATAAATAAACTGCGTAATTATTTTATTAAATATGTAAATAATTTTTTTGATTTCTAGAATGACTTCTTTTAGCAAGTCATGAAATATTTAACATGAGACATAACAGACTTCCTTACACAGAAACTTTTTTAGCCTTTCATGGAAGAGAAAGGCTGTCATCATTACACTCTCTAGAAAAATGGATCCTAAACCAGTTGAGTCAGGCTTATTTGACATTGCTCACAGTGCAGACTGTTGTTGGTATTTGAAGACAATCCAGCTCTGATCTGTAATTATGATGACAGATCTATTCATGTTTGTTGGTGCTGAGGATAGACAGCTGTTTTCACATGCTGGCTTACAATTTGACAACTGCAGTCCCAACAAACACTTTTGATGTTCATACAGGACAGAAATAAAAAGATCAAACATCACACATATAATGGCCCATTCTCCTTATCTTTGTCTTACTGTTGAATCCATAGAAACATAGGTCTCAAAGGGACTTTGAGGGATTTACCAGATCAGTTTTAAGGCAGAATCACGGCTACCCAGAGCGAATCAATCCGTGTTGTTTTGTCTCTGCTTACAAAAGGGAACGTTTTCTGCGTGAGGTCTGGATTGATTTTCCAGGAGGTAGATTCTTTTCTTGGTTTTGTTTCAGGATTTCCTTGGCCTAGGTTTAATCAGTTACTGAATTCTTAAACCTTGCTATTCAGTCCTAATTGTAGACTTCTCATTCTCTCTAATTACTCATTTCTGCAGTAGCCTCCACGGTCAAGGTCTGATTTCAGTTGAAGATCTTTAGGTGTTACTCTGTTCAGGCTTTCTCTCTGCTTACCTTGCTCTTCCAATACGTCAGCTACTTTTCACTCATATTTTACCTTCCATATCCTGCCATATGCTTAAAGCTAGAACTGTTACTTTGTTCAGAGCTGTGCACTAAATGACTAAGGATAAAGACATAAGCTGTAACTTCGTGGACATCTACAGAGCCACCCTGTGAATTTGTTTCACTGAGCATAAATAATAGTTCTATATCCTTTCAGTTGTACTCAGGTGATTCATTCATGCTGTTACTTCTCTCCATATTTTGTAGGACAGACTCATCATGAAATAGATATGTATCTTTGTATGGTCGGGAGTAAAACCTCCTGGTTTTCATTTAAAATATTCTCGTATCATTTCATAAAAATTGAAATTAATAAATCAGTACATATAATTTTACTAGATAAAGCTCTGATGAGTATTGGTTTTGGCTATGGCACTGCCACCATGCTACTGTTACCACACTTATTCAAATGACATATTATTTCCTACTTTGCATTTCTGAACAGCAGGCTGTTTTAGCTACTGCAGAGTCACATCCACAGAAAAGGGACAGATGTTCCATATTTTTCTTTATGAAACTGAAGAACTCTTCAAGTTCACTATCTAAAATGCCACCAAAGAATCAGACAGAAACATTGTACAATAGATGACATTGTCCTAAAGAAATGAAGAAAATGTACTATTTAAATCTCCAGTAGTACTCACAAGGCATACTTGATATAATTAGTAGTTGTATGCTCAACAGGCACACACGGAAAAGATAGTGAGTTCCTTCTTACTACTCTAATAATGCGAGATTACATATAGATGTCTATTCAAAAAAGGATACAAGACTGTTGCCAACAACTGTAAGAGAGAGAGAGAAAGAGGATGAGAAAGTTTAATTAACAAGTACTACCCAGAGAGATATTTTGAAGAAAGAATGACTCATAGGATAATAATGCAACTTTGCCAGTGGCCAGGATAGGGAGGAAGCGTATAAAGGAACAGCTCGCTTTTAATGAAGTAGATTTAGTTGCTGTATCTTTAGGAAGTTGAAAACATACCTTTGTTACCTGCTTACTCATATCCCTGCTGTATGTTCCTAGTTTAAGTTTAAAAAAAAAGGGGGGGGGGGTAGGGGGCTGTTTTCTCTACCGCTGTCTGGCAAGGACAAAGAGTCTGAGATATATCTTCTGCAACAGAAAGAGCTCTTTGTACCAAAAATAGTGTCAGTAGAAAAATAGCATTAAAATAAAATGTAGTATTTTGCCAAAGAATGCCTCTCAATCCAAAGTTTTACATGCTTTTCTTGAGTTACAAGTTTTTTTGAAAGTAACAGTTTTAAACAGTCCTTTTCTAGTACCACTAATACCACTAGAATGGACTGGATCTTTTATGACTTTACCAGAACGTTGTTCTGATGGGGCCTGTGGCCATTTAGAATTAGTGCTCTTAATTAATCTTATCAATTCAATAGAAGGAATTTAACTAAAGTCTCAGAAGTTTGTCTGTATTCCCCTCTGTTCTTAAGCATGCACTTCAGTGGTGCTAGGTTGTTTCTTGGAGTGTCCTGAGAAGTCACATACCAGTTATAGGCAGAAACATATCAGTTTCAGCCACTACTCACTGTGTTGAGTTGTAAATTCATCACAAAAGAGGAGCAATTTCTCAACAAAAATGTGCCAACCCATGTTCATTGTGGCATCTTCAGATGTATGCCAATTCCAACCTCCTTTGGCAAAAGAAATTAGAGATGGAGTAACCTGGCAACAAATGAAGTTGTTCATTGTAGTGCCTGAAGAAGAAACTGGGTTTTACCTAATGAGGCTGGATGTAGTGCTTCATTTGGCAGACTGTGATCACGTTAGTAACAACGTTTGCTTAAGATTAACAAAATGGTTTGTAGGAAGTGTAAACAAATACTTCTATTCTCTGTTTCCACAGCACAGTCCCCCATTTTAGGGAGCAGTTGTCTATCCAAAGATCTTAGTAAATATTTACATAGTGATATATTTCAGACACAGCTGATGTGTGCTGAAATGAAGGGAGATCTCAACAAGGACACCCTTGAAAATGTAATCTACGGTGTGTTATTGTTCTGAACAGAATAACTTTCACCATAGGCATGAACAACTTCTCTGAGTTTTGATACTGCAATGATTCGGCACTTCATTAGCTTCTTCAACTTCTGTAGCAACTTAAGGTTCATCTTAGTCCCTGACTGAAAATGGTTTATTTATGTGATGTACATGAATGAGCTTTATCTTTGACCAGCATCACTAAGAAGGTCAAATAACTGTCTTACCTGTTTTATAGAAATCATGTTTATGCTCTTACATCTGCACTGTCCAACAGCTCGACCAGGAAATTGTTTTAGTGCCAAAAAATGACAAAGTTTGTTATGGTGTCAGTTTAGAAATGCGTTGTGATTAAGTTAAGCTCTCTTAATTGATCAGTGCCTACAGTGTATTACAATATAGCTTCCATTATGTCATTCTGACTGGTGTCAAGTATGTCGTACTGTGGAAAGCAAGAGATGGTAAAGAACCTATTTATTTCAAGTAGATCTCATGACTCTTGAACAGAAATCCAAGTTTCACCTATTGTAAGTATGCAAAATGTGAAGTAAACTGTCCTGATAGCTACAATATGTATTTTAAACTATTTTCTACACCATATTATATATTGAAGTTATGTATTCATAATATTTTCTTCTGTGCTACATTCTGTTTGTTTGTCTAACTGTATTCAATTTTCAAAATAGTTTATTGTGCAGTATTAAGGTGTGGCAATATGCCATATGTAGCTGCTCTGCTTTTTGTGCTGAAAGAGAGGTTTATAAAATTTTAAATATGAAAAATAGAGTACTTCCCCACTATTCTTTTTGTTTTCAGCTTAGCAAACTTGCAAAGAGCTGAAATTAATCTTATCAATTTACTGGACCAGCTATGGCTTATTTTGACATTGACTCCAGCAATGTCTATAAGGCGTATGTACCCAAAAGACAGAACTAGGGTTGTAGGACTGATCTTTTATAAAACCAGTATCAATATCCTGAAAAGAAAGCTTTTTCTCAAAGCTGTTATAGGATGTCTAGATTTATGATAAAAGTGAATCAAATTAGACAAGTGATATATGATATTTTAATGTTCTGAGTTTGATATAGTTTTTAAGAAACAGTATTATGATCAATGTGCTTGAAGAACCAGAAAAGTAAATAGAAGTCCGTAGTAATGGTCTATATGCTGCCCATCAAGGTATTCTTTGGTGAACTGGAATGTTTCTGAGAATTTCTGGGGGGTTTACCTTTTTCATTAATTATTAATCTCAAAGCCACAACTGAAGGAAATCAGAAATTTTGGCTTGTGTAGATCTGATGAAGTAGTATTCGTTAGTGTATCAAAGGAAAAGAGAAATTTTATATGTAAGAATTACAGAAGCAGATGAGTAAATTGGAGAGTTCAGGACGGTTGTATATTGTCAACTTGTCTCGACTTTTCATATTATTTTTTTTTCTTGATGGCTTTAAAACATTTCTCAGGAGCAGCCCCAGGAAATGCTAGATGTTTCAACTTGCTCCTCATTCATCCTTTTTGTGTCATGAGACCACGTGGTCAGAGCTATCAAGCTTTGTAGAGCAAAGAAAGTGAATAAAGGAGAAGGATATAGAGCAAAGAGGGAGAATGAGAAGGTCTCATACACTTTGTAGTTTTGTCTTTTAGTTTCCAAACACAATATCACAAAGCACGACCTCGTTGTCTACTGCCAGTCTTACGGCTGTGGACGGCACTGATAATTCTGCATTGAGGTTGCAGGGGGGTTGGACTCGATGACCTTTAAAGGTCTCTTCCAACCCAAAATATTCTGTGATAAGGTTGTTATGCCAGGGCAGGTGCAGACCTTTGTAAAGTGGAGTATATTAAGTGGTGCTTAGGGTTACAGGTTATTATTTAAGATATGTGATAATATTTTCTGTTTGGAATACTAAGTCTTGCTACTTTACTATCTAAATGAACTTAGAGCTACTGTCACTTTGATTTGTTAGAGTACCTTAAAGGAGTGGGTGATTTACTAATTAATTAAAAAAAAATTGAAAAGTCTTACAGTAGCCTCTGTACCTTCAGTATCAATTTGATCCACTACTGATCTTTATATGAAATAACTCACAAAAACTGCTATGTGATAATGAGGCTGGAGGGAAGCCTGTGTATAGACTACATTGTCTTCAGCTTTCTCAGATTCCAGAATCCCAGACTTGCCAATATGCAAGCTGTCTAAGTTGACCTGTTTCTTCCAGGAGCTTTAGGAACTTTCATTAAAACTCATTTTCAGCATGACATTTAAAAAAAATACTTGAATTTCGAGACAGCCAGCATGGCTTCACCAAGGGCAAGTCCTGCCTCACCAACCTAGTGGCTTTCTATGATGGTGTAACAACAAGGGTGGACAAGGGAAAACCTATGGATGTCATCT
>Ga0065711_1003853_pt1 | contig 26066 bp, 10 predicted proteins | sample Hoacrofraction12_FD_59098 | JGI IMG/M metagenome (GOLD analysis project Ga0065711, IMG submission 59098) | Hoatzin crop microbial communities from Cojedes, Venezuela - Epithelial fraction 12 v2 (version 2) | ecosystem: Host-associated > Birds > Digestive system > Esophagus > Crop | place... | reverse complement strand
AAGGGTTGGAAGGGACCTTAAAGATCATCTGGTTCCAACCCCCCTGCCATGAGCAGGGACATCTTCCACTAGACCAGGTTGCTCAGAGCTCCATCCAACCTGGCCTTGAGCACTTCCAGGGAGAGGACATCCACAGCTTCTCTGGGCAACCTGTGCCAGTGTTTCACCACCCTCATGGTGAACATAAGCCTGTGCAAACTGGTTTCAAACACCTGTATGAGTGGCACTGAAGATACAGCATGGGTGGACTCTGACTCTGACCTAGTACCTTCTGCAAATAGGAAACTTCAGATGGGCTGAAACACAACGCACAAATGTTCATGTCCAAAAAGCATAGTTCTGCTTCAAGGATGCAGAAGCCAGCATACAGGTCCTGCTTAAATGACCCCATGACATGGAGTTAGGGAAACAGACTAAAACAGCAGCCCTGAGATGAAGAAGGGAAAGAAACATTAAAAGATGGAGTCTGAAAGATTAAAGACCTGGATTTAAAAAGTGCTAGTATGCTTGTGCCTTCAAGAAGCTCTGTATCCTTATTGAGCTGTTCAGGCAAACAAGGACTAATTTTTCCTCAGGGCCCCAAATAAATACGTCACTTCTACTGGGCTTTGTCCATTCATTTACATGCAAACTCTAGTCAGCAGTAAAATCATGACAGCAAAATACCCAGAACTTCATCTCTTAGCCTCTGCCCCGTGAACATCTGAAGATCTCTCAATCAAAAGGGATAAGCGTGGCAAGACTAGGAAAACCATTATTTAAACTTCAACAGTAGATATCAGGTATCAGTACCAGTCACCACAGTATCGAGGACCCATACTTAGCTTTTTCTCCTGCATACATTCTTCCACTAAAAAAAAAAACTAAGAAAGACAGGAGCATATCACTTGCTCCTCGATCTACTGGTCTTTTCCCAACAATTTGTCTTTCAGAACCTAGACCACAAAGAGTAGAAGGCACAGAAATTGAGCAGAGGTGACAGAGGCATCCATTCCGGCCTGTGCTGCACACCACTCCCCGGCCCAGGCACTTAACCTCTGTAATAAGGCTCTAAACCTCATAATGTTCAGCCCAAGATCTCTAAGCATGTTGTGAAGGTGAGGTGAGGCTGTAGCTATAACCCCAAAGGGAAAACTAAAGTAGCAAAAGGAGAAGTCCTTTCTTCTCTACACAATACAGCAAGTCAGCGACCCAGCCGAGTACAGACAGCAACAGTCCCAACTCCAGGGGACTCTAAAGACATGGCTTAGCTGCTTACATTGTAGTGTTGTTATTTTGTGACTGGGGACATAACATTTGCAGGGCAGCTGGGCTAACATCTGACAAAATCCTTCCATTTGTGGAATAAGCCAGATGAGATCTTCAGTTGGCTCTTGAAAGGAGTGTAGCACACCACCCCTGTTGCTGGAGTACCCCTTCTTCACAAGCAGAGACTCTGCAGCCACGGAAAGCTCATACTAAAAGTTTCAGTTTGCTTTAAAAAAGACCAACTTCTTCGCACCTTGCAGGAACTGCACTCAGCAGAGCCCTGCGGTGCCCACTGCTGCCAGCCCCAGCCTATTCACGGCTACCTTCTCTTACTGGGGAATTAGTTCTAACCAGTTTATTCAACAATAAAAAATACTCAGTTAATCAATGGGCTCTTTACAGTCCTTCTGCTGCCTGTGGGTAAACAGTTACCACTAGCTCATAAAATCCCTAAATTGTCTTGCAAACAGTGGATGGTTAAAGCAACTATTTTCACAGGAGCCCCGGGCCCTGTCCTCACCATACAGACAACTGGACGGCCAAATAGGAAGCAAGCCTCCGCACAGTTGGGCAGAGGGGACGTGCACACCCAAACCCCCGCGGTGGCCCATATCACTGCCCGGTCACACAGCACTGCCAGTGTCCTCCCCGGGGGAGCTGAGCAGAGGGATTAGGGTGCCTATCAGTAAACAGTTACAGAGCCCAAAAACGAGGTGTGGGTAATTGTCAAACTAAAGCCATACAGACGACTGTGAGAGCACATGGAAAAGAGCATTCACGTGTGACTAGAAATCCATGTGAGAAAGCACACAGCAGTCCTGAGAACAAGAACACATGCGTATGAGCAATGGAGAGAGCAAAAAATGCACATCTAAGCATATAAATTATGCGAATAATAGGGCAGTGGGGCAGAAGAACCCGTTCAGATAGCAGAAGGATGGACTACTCCAGGGTGCCCACAGCAACAATAGCATGGTCCTGTCCTGGCTGTGCCACCTCTGCTTGGGCCCCTGCTACTGATGCCATCGTCCTCTGCACACTGTGCAGGCCTTGGAGATGACCCTGATGTTGTTTGCAGCAACACTCGTCCATGGCATATGAGTCCTACTGGTAGAGCATAGCAAGGCCAAGCCTTCCCAGTTCAACCATCTTGCTCTGCCACAGGCACCAACAGCTTCAGGATGTGGTGGATAGACCTATGACCTGAACCCTTAGTGCATGTCCTGTCAGATCCTGCCATGATGAGAAGAGACACGAGTTCCTGGACACCTCAGGCTGGGCAAAGAAGGTACATGTTCAGCCCTGTGGGTCACTGAAAAAATTCAATGCTATGGTTCACAGAGCCTTTCCTTCCAAGGCATGTCAGGCAACATTTGCCATTTGGCCACTTCCACCCCCCACTGCTACCAGCTGAGTAAGAACAGAATGCAAAGGACCTCAGCAGAACAAAAAGGTGGCTGGCGAGAGAAGCCAGAGGGCTAAATATGCAGGGAAATTACCCAAGCGGCTGGCCCTCACTGCGTCTCTCTGAAGTGTTTCACAAAATCTGATTACCCAAGTGCAGAAAAGAAGAAAATTGAATGGAGAACTGGTTTCAGGTCCAGGTTGGGTTTAGCAAAAGTTATGCAGAAAGCTGAGAAGGAAAAGAGCCTCAACTCTCCCATCATCCCACTCCAGACGGGGCATTGCCAGCTGCTTCCCTGGGCTCTCATGTCCGTTTAACATAATAACAAACCAGGTGGAGCTGCCTGATCATGAGGTAAAAATCAATTTCTTATGCTTCAGTAGCAACAGGACATGGACTACAGCATAAGGTGGTCTAGTTTGATTAACCCTTGTAGCTGAAGTTGGGGGACTCAGATCCTTTCGACAATTAGAGAGCAATCTGAGGAGGGAAGTTTGGAGTTCCCTGTGGTAAAACACTTCTTTGTGGAATAACTCCCCAGATAAACAAGCACATTAAATACACATTCTTTTAAATTAATCATTTCAGCCCTGTTGGGAATTAAAGTTTTGATACCTACATAAGATCACACATTCACATTCAGCCAGAAAGATACTCACTGCTTTTTAAAACCTAAAATAAAACAACAGCAAAAAACCCCCTTTGTTAGTGGAAATGAAACTCAACAGGTTATCAGTGGGACTAGCAAATGGAGTAGACTGCAGCAGCAGAAGAAAAATGACTGAACTAGATTTGTATGCCAGACTACACACAGATATACCAGAAATAAACTGTATATAACACAATTTTCAATGCCAGGTAATTAGCAATACAAGCAACGATTTTTAATGCAATTTGCATTCAGAAAACACGCCTTTAAGTGACCAACACAATGTAACCTCTGAAGAGGGAAGTTTGTGACCTTTGGTACTACATAGCCCTCCTTTTAGCAAAGACTTTGCAATCCAGACCCTGTGATATCGAGTATGAAGATTTGTTCTCTATGCTCTCAGGAAGCAGGATGAGATTTCTGCCCCTGGTAACTGCCCACCATCACTCCTTAAAGAGCAGCCTTTCAGCTCAGCAAAAGCAACACTTACCTGGAATATGACTGACATCTGTCGAGATGTTTTCATGGCAAGCAGAAGGGAGAAAAGGAAAAGAGAGAGAGAGAAGAGAGAAAAGCCATTAGAGATGCACACAGCAACTCAGCATCCTTGCATGGAAATTAATTTCATGCAAAACCAGAAGTAATTAGGTCTGTTTAAAGGCCACCCATCTGCAGCCAAGCACCCAGCCATGCAAGGGAGGAGGCGCTGGCTCCCACTCCACTGTGCATGTAAAAGTGAATCCACCATCATATCTGTCCGGAGAGAGAGAGTTCCTGGAATCAGATAGAACCAAGCCACATCAGTTCCTGCAAGAATATTGGTTAAAATATTCTACTGGTTTTCACACACCAATGCAAAAGAAAGAAAAAAAAAACAACCTGCCTGCAGTAGGTTTCTATTGCACATAAATTCAAGCAAGTTTTCACAAAAAAGAAAAGAACCTGCTCCCCTTTTACGAGGGGCCACGTGAATTTATGACCAGGTGCAAGACACTCAATGTAGTCCTGCCCATCGTTCCCAGAACAACATCCTTCATTGCAGACAGTAGCAGGGGTGGGGGAGGAGTGCCAGAGGCTTGCACGTCCCACCTGTTGTCTTTTCACAAGATGCTGAAATCAGACCAAATGTCATTCAGTATTTTTTTTTTTGTGACGTAAGACTGCTTTTCAGAATCAATCACATAAATCCCAGAATAAATTAGTCCTTTAAAAAAGAGAGAAGCAAGTCTATGCAAGTGATAGTACTGATCACAGAAAAGGCATATCTTTGAATGTAGTACCTGGTTTGGCCAGAGTCCACCAGTCCCAGAGAATGTACTTTAAAAAAAATGCCTCTCAACTTTTTTAGCATCCCAAGTTTAGTCTTGCTCTGATCATGTCACCATGAGGAAGGAAACCCTGAAATCTCATGGGATTAGACTAGATCAATATTTTCCTTCCAAGGCAGCCCACCAAAGCAACAGATGAACTTGCTTGAGGAAACAGTGGGGCCATGTCCATAGGTAGCATTGTTCCCAGGAGGCTTGTGCTTTGCCCAGGAGCTGTGCTGCTGCAGGTGCCATCTTTCCAGTAAGGCTTCAAAGCAATGCACTAATGATTTGGACTGCTACAGGTCCCATATCACTTCTGCCACAAGTCTAGGAGCATGACATGCTGGGTGCTTTGGCTACACACCAAGGTCTAAGAATGTATTCTCCTTTCCCAAACATCCTCTCCAATTACCACCTGTATTCCTCCTTCCTGTCCAAACCAGCTGTGTTGCTGTGAAACCAGTACCACTCATCCTCCAAGACACTTGCATTTCAGTGGTGAGTGAGTGATTCCTTTGCATGTTACTTTTTGTTTATCACTTTCTGTTACTTTTTGTTTATCACTTTGTAATGGCTCCAGAATCATTTCAGGAAAAGTCCCTACGGTACATCACGTATGTATCAAGCCATTCTTCCCTAAGGAGGTAATAATTCAAACAAAACAATGCACAAAGAAGGGAGGGGCAGTTGAATCAACTCATTTAATCTTGGTATCTTCTACTAGACATACATGTCAGATCTGATGAGTGTTATTTGTTGTCTTTCTTCTTTTAACACATAATTGTATCCAAGAACTGGTGTCTTGGCATGCAAGCCAGGAAGGACACTTAGCACTGAAAGTTTGCCTGAAAGTAACCATTTTTAGGTAGAAAAAGAAAACAAGTGTCAGGCAGCACTATGCATGCACTGAGGATGGAAGGGAAAAGGAGGTGCAAGCAGGGGCAGAAGGAAGGAGCAGACCCTTAAACACCACTGCAGACTGTGAGCACAATACCGGAGAACTTACAAGTCCCCAGGTAGGACCTGAGTTGAGGTGCTGCTTGGGAAAATCAGTGGCAGTCAAGGATGATCACACATGTCAGAAGAGGAAGAACGGAGCACCATAAGGTACAGCAAATGTTTCTGACAATCCAGCAGCTGCCCCAAAGCCTATTCTAAGCAGGTAGAAAGCTCCAGACACAGATTGTCTTCTCAGCCTCCCTGCACGCCTGACAAAGGAGCGGGCACAACTGCAGTCCGAGCTACCTCGGGGGCCCGGGAACAGCAGGCAGCCTCACCAGGGTGTCTGTGCTCCAGGAGGAAACCTGTGGGATGTTTAAGGAATAAACGGATCAGCAGATAGAAAGGGCAAAAGAAAGAGCTAACCAAGGGTGAGCAAGGGATAAACACATTAAGCAAATAAGAGACAAGGCAGTGGGCTGTAACAGACACACTGCTTGAAATAATACTTCTTTAACTGCGGGAATTAAACAGGTCATGAAGCTGTTGAAAAGGGGAACAATGAAGTGTTAAGAGCTACGCACGCATCTCTAAAACAGTTTTCTCGATGGCAAGTAACACTGGGCAGACAGCAAGGGGACCTCCGTTTACCCATATTTTTTGTTCCTATGTCCCTAAGAGCATGCATCCCCAATCCTGACTAGTTTTACTCTTAGCTTTCTTTTTGCTGTATCTTTGTTGGAAAATATCGACCCAACACAATTTCTGCATACACTAGTTGCATCAGAAAACTTGTGTTTGCATCTCTGCCACACTTTTGCAGTATTTACCTGTGTGGCAGCCCAGGTCATTACTGTTACTTCCCATACTAAACACAAAGGGAGTTTCTTGTATCGCAGACACCCCCCCATGTGGTATCTGCTGGCAAATGCTGATTTTCAAACGGTGAAAGTACTTGTTTTTTATTTTAAAACACACATGAGAAAGCACTGCTTTCTTTGTGAAGACAAAAATGGCATATAACCAGTCAGGCCTTACAAAAGACCCTACAATAAATACCCCTGTGGCATACAATTGAAATTGCCATGCAAGTCCTCACAGGAAACCCTGTCACATCTCTGTGACATGGTGTGCCACTCCACTGTGGTGCACAGTTAAAACTGTGGTTGCATATATCGACAAAAGGGACCCATAATAGAAACCTCTGATGCAGTACCTTATTGCTGGTGGCTCCACAATTGGAAGAAATCTAATGCCTCAAGAAAGGTAGAAGACAGAGACGGCAAATAGGCAGAGCGACCAGATTTGGGGAGCTGGGTCGACTCTCCTTCAGACCCTGCCATCTGAGACGTTCTCTCAAACTCTCTTCATGTTTTTCTGGTTTGTTTTCAAAAGAACTGTTTGAAACATATCCCCACTCTCTTCTTCTTACGTCGGCACTACCTTCCTCCCACCAGGACTGAGGAGGTACAGCGCTCCCCGATTAAACAGGGAGCACGCAGAACCTAGGGCTAACAAAAAGCCCAGTGACCATGGGACTTACTGCCGTGCAGATGCAGGTTTCTCCACTTTCTCCAGCTCAGAGCACTTCAAACACAGAAAGGTCTGCCTCTTAACAAAAGACAAGGCAGAGTTTGCTTTATCCTATACACAAGAGTCCATTTATTGCTCCTTTGTAAAGGGCTGAGCTGCAAGCCGGTGCTGTTTGCTTTTGTTCTTTGATGCTAATAGCTGGGTTGAAAGAGGGATCAGCAAGGCTGCTGCCTTTGTCTGGTGCGGCCCCAGCCATCTGGGTGGGGTGGAAGGAGGAGGATGAAGGGGAGCAAGAGGAACAAAGCAAACATTATTACAGCTCAGATCATTCCCGTGCCTGTAGAGGAAACATCTGAGGTATTTTTAAATCTAATACTTTTAACAAGAAGCTTAGCAGTAAAGGAAGGTGTCATGAGAGTGCAACTGGAGAGAGAAGGACAGCACAGACTTACTATGAACACCAGCCCTCCCAGTACACACCACCTTGACCTGAAGAGACCTGCTTTCGTTCCCACCTCCATGGTCCATTCAATCTTGTCCCCTCTTTGATGGGCAGTGGACACTGGTCTTCTGCCAGCTAAACTGAGAGCCACTGACTGAACTCACATATCACAAACTAGCTGTCAGGCATGAGCATCCTAGGGTAAGTGGAAATAAGCACCTGCAAGTGAATGGCGCTCTCTCATATCCCTCAAGCTCTCTGGCATCCCCCTCCAGGGCTCTCTTGTTACCCTCTCTCTGAACGCCAGTGTGTGGAGAGACAAAAACTGGGGAGAGGAGGGCAAAAGTTATAACACTTAGAGGCATCTTTTTGTCTTAGGAGACCCACTCCCAAATAAGAGGAGATTCTGCCTTTAGACAGGAAAATGACCTTCTTCTGAAGCTCATTCAGTTACTGACACCTGAGAAAGCTTTTCTAAAGAAGATTTGGCTCTCATCGTGTTGCAAATACAGAAAATGGATATAGGTACGATTTCACTGGCAAAAGCATGACTGGTTTGGAACTTTCAAGTCACCTAGTTTGACTTACTAATATATATGAAAACAGTTCAGAGGCCATAGATTGATGAATTTATGGCAGTCTGTGAAATGATTCAAAAGATACATGATGGCCCAGCCTGGACTCCTGTTGCGTGATAGTAAGAGAGGCTGGTGACTCAGAACCAGGTGGTTTCCTCTTAATTGAGCTCTGACGCAACAATTTAACAATACGATGAAAAGCTGTATTTTGGCTGAGCTGGAAACCCCTCAAATGGCAATGAGCAAAGTCTTCATTAATTTGATACTTCATCAAAAAAGTGTTAATTCCAGATCCTGATTTGGCAAGTGGGCTCATTCCAACCTAACCTGGTCTGTTAAGGTAAAGGTAAACATATGGTCCTCCTTCACCTCCTACGCCAAGCTGTTGGGGACCAGTGCTGTTGGTGCAAAACTGTACAGACTCCTTGTCTTTCTCTTCAGGGCACAGTGGTTCAAAGCCACCTGGTTACAGCAACATAAAAAGAAACAGCATTTACATTGCAGAAACAGCTTCTCACAACAATTTGCTTGGGTAAAGACAGGATCTGCAATGAGATCAATTCCAGGCATTAGCACAGCATCACTTTAGTGCCCAGGCTCACACAGGAAACAGGCACCTTGAAGACTGTTGCATTTATGGTTAACTAGGTTAAAATTTTGGCTTCATTAAATTCATAAAAGACATAACAGTTACTTTAATGGTGTCATGATTTCACCCCTCGTATTTACTTAACATCTTCTGTCTTATTCTGGTAGTAGGCTCTGTCCCTGGTATCCTTCCACTGATTCCAATGGAATTGACACAGACGTACATTTGACCAATTCCATTTAATCTGCTAAACATTTAGGATGCTGAAACAAATCCAAGTCTATTCAAGCCTATGATGTCTGTCACCGAGCTGCACACTGGGATCATGAAGAACTCCACAGTGCTAGCAGGTGTAGGCCTTATTGTCTCAGTCCAGAAGAATGGGACCCTGCAATTTGTGTTAATGGAGTGTTGAACACTTCTGATTTTATTCAGCAGAGACAAGTGGTGACACATACACAAACAAGTTCATTACAATCAATTACATTTCTCTGTGTCCTTTGTCCTACGGGATCTCTTAGGCTTCAGTCTCTTGGGAATAGTACTCACTTGATATGTTGCATAGAATTGCAGACATTTGTGGTACTGTGCCTTTGCACAGCTAATACTTGGGATCCCAAAGCACTTATTAGCTGTGAATATAGGAATCATTCATCCAGTACTGAAATGCAGCCAACTCTGAAGTGAAAGAGACAGATGTTTAACAGCTTACAGGAACACCATACAGCAGTTTAGCGTCTCAGAGTTTGAACAACAAGAACTACTTCAAGAGGCACAATGAAACTTGGCCGATTCTACTAAAAGTGCCATGTGATTTTAAAGCACTCCTGATTTAAATGAGGTGAAGTGATTTGATTTCAAATCTTATCGGAATGATTAACAGTGATTTGACGCCTCCGATGCACTTCTCCATACTGTCTGCGTTAATGTTGTGGGCAGGCTGCCGTCTCCACAGGGTCAAATGTGAGGTTGACCGACACGTGCCCGAGTACGTCACCCTCTAAAGCGTATTAAGTTTGAGTGGATCCTACACCCACTAAAGAAAATGGACCCTTTACGTCAGGGGGCCAAGCTTTCGCCTCTCAGGCAACCAAGACACTGGCAGAGTGTGCACTATAGCAGGCTAGGGAGACACTTGCAAGCCACAATGGTTTCGCTACAATTGCCTGGCTATTTAGAAAAATGTTTTCATATCAACATAGTAGAGAAGGATTAAGTATGCCTGCTGCTTTCAGAAACCAATGCACAAGAGTTACTTAACTCCAGTAAGAGTAAAAAAAAAGATCAACAAAAAATTTTTGAGAAATGAATTCATAATAATCCCTCTAATTAACTCTGTATCATTACCATTCTTAGACAAAGTTGCTTGCTGATTTCACGGCTTTCAGTGAAAGTACCATCCTCTCCCACACATCCCAACAAATACGCTCATGTACATTCCTCAGGGCCCTGGCTACATTGCTAGGGAAGAAGTCAATAGTTCTATAGCCTACTACCAGCAAAAATCTAACTGGAGCTTAATTATTCAGTGCCCTCCAAACAATCTGTTGATCTTCACTTAAACTGCCTGATACATTGCCTGAGCACTCCAGGATGAAGCTTCTTTCTACTTCACTCCAGGTGCCTGGGCACTGGAGGAAATAGCAGATTTGCTTCCTGCTATTTTGCACAGCACCCCCGCACACCTCCATTCAGCCAGTTGTGTCCACAGTGCCGCGGAGCACAGGCAGATACAGAACTGTGTAACTTGTGGAGGGCAGGTGCAAGCAGAGAAAAAACAAAGTATCCTCTGAATTCACCATAGATAGAATGAGAAGAAACTTACGATGCAGAAAGGGAAGTTTTGGTTTAATGTTAGAAAAATTTGGTAGCAACAGGGTAGTGAGACTCTGAAATAGCTTGGATACTGGGAGTTAGCCACCAGCATCGGAGACTATTAAGAAAAGACCAGACAAGTACTTCTCATTCATTTTTCAGATACACCTGATCTTGTCTTGGAAAGACTAGTTGGCCCTTAAGACCATTTCCAATTCAATTTTCTATGATTTTATTATTCTAATTCAAAACGCACTCTCCCTAGACAGTCCCGTCAGTAACAGCTGCCAGGTGACACCAGCTAAGAGCTTCAGCAATGGAGCAGGGCAGACACCAAGGCGAGCCTCTGACAGCAGCTAAGCGCAGGTACTCAGGGAAGAGTCAAATGAACTGAGAAAATTCACAGTACCTTATTAACAGCTTCCAGCAATGACAGACTGGTGGAGGTTGCATCATGATCAAAATGTTTAACAGTCCTTGATGGACATTTCCCTCCTTGAATTTGTCTGGTCTCTTCTGAAACTAGAACTGATGTGGTGTGAAACACTATTTTTGTTTGTTCATCTAAAACCTGCAGCTGAGTATATCACATTTGGTATCCTCTACCCGTTGCTTTATAAAATATTATGAATAAATCTTCTCTATTCAGCATCACCACAGCACCCTTGATTGTAACTATCTACCTCACCTCCTGCTTTAGAAACTTCTTGTCTAAAGTGATGGTCCATCAACACCCTTTGCATATTGCAGCTATTCTGTGCCTACAGTGAAAAGATACCTAAGTTACCAACAGCAGAACCAGTTTTGAATTTTATCCTTGGGTTGGTTGTACTATGCATAGCCCACAAACGTAGGGCCATTTGTGTAACTAGCATATTTTAGCACAGTTCTAAACCCATCAGAAACCTGCCCCTTCCTTAGGGGCATACAGTACTACACGATCTGGCCAAAATCCCAATGAGAGCAAACCTATTATTCTTGTCAGAAACACAGGCTGACAAGTTTATGAATAAGTAATACAGACTGTTTTTGAACAAATCAGCCTAAGAGCACTCTGCCTCTCTGGAGATCCTTGCTCCTCATCAGGGCACGGTGCAGATCCAGATCCTCTCGTCTCTTTCTGGTTAGCAGTATCACACATGCAGCCCTAGAAAGAGCACTCATCTGCCCTAGAACTCACTTGCAACACCTGGGCCAAGAACAAGCTGTAGCTCCTGTGAAGGAGGAAGAGATATCAGAGGACAAACAAAGCTTGTCATAGAAAAAGATGGATACTCTGATAGTGTGTGCCCAAGTTACGGGTGTACAGTCTGCAGTCTCCTCCACAAACAATTTGACTACAATTTGTCATTGAATGTTCCATGCAAACAGCAAAAGCCACCATATGGTTCACCACATTATGTACTAAAAGTGCCAAACCTTTTTCCACGTAAGTGGCCACTCACAGAAAAAAAGGGGACTAAAATACTTTCCTGCCATTAGCTACAATACTTGGGACCACTATTTATAAGCCATTCATATATTAGAAGCAGTGGCAGGACGACATAGAAAGTTGGTTTTGCATGTTCATAGGTCATCTTCAGGGGTAAAAAGAGGAAGACGATTTGTCTTTCCCTCTCAGCTCAGACAAAACAAGAACCTATGACCTTCTAAAAGCATACATTGTTCATACTTCTGCCTGTTTTTTCACACTTCTGTCACATTACCTAGGCATCTCTGTACCTGCTTCCATGCAAACACTTTTGGCTGAAAACTCCTATGCTCATTCAGATTTCCCTTCAAGGTGAGAGCGCCTCATGCTTTGCAAGGCCTTGCAAAAACCACTGCAAGAGAGTTACATTCCCACAGACAGCTGCTTCCTCATGTTGTAACTACGGTTGAAACTAGCTTCCCTTCAAAAGCCAAATTTTCTTTTGACTTTAACAAGGACTAAATCAACAAACATGACACTTCAGTGGCTGCATCATATGATAGCAAGACATGCTCTTGTAAACTGGAGGTGACTCACACAACAGATCTCAGGGATACAGGAGCCACTTTCTCTCCAATAGCATTCCTATTTCAATTGATTTAGGCATCAGGCAGGGATGGCAACTGGATGGATCTCCCTAACTGAAATACCCTCCCCGCCAGGAATGCCTTCCCTGGATTCAGCAACATAGCTACCTCTTCTCAGATCCAGAAAATCCAATAACGGCAGAAGGTTATCAGGACAGAAAAATGACAGAGAGCTCGCTGATGACAGCGCACTAGAGTGGATTTTCCCATGCTGACCATCACAGAAAAATAACCTATTTTTCAACAGTCTTAGGGCTTACACTAAAGTGAACTAGCCATGTGACTCAAGAAGCTAAAACTAGTTTCATTGCAGGCACTCTGCTATCTGCTCAAAATGCTGAAATAAGGCCTGTGGTGTTTCACCTTTGTCTGCATCACCTGCAAGACTGATACAGATACTGGAAACCAGGGCATTACCCACCATATGCCACAGAAAGAGAGTACCTCTCCTCCTGTTGAGCAAGAACCTGCACACATGCTGAGCAATTTCAGCTTTGTCTTGTTCTCAGAATGTCATCGTGACAGCTACCAAAGGCATTTACTACCCCCAAATCCATTGCAAATTGTGCTGCCTCCATTCCTCTCTTATCATCCAAAAAATGACAGACAGGAATGAACTTTGGGCATATTCCCTGTGACATACACAGCACCGAGGATATTCAAGAAATAGTAGCACAAAGAACAGAAAAAGGAGCTAACACAAGGAGATTTGGGAAAAAAGTGATAAGTAAGCAGAGAAAGGGCTCATTAAGCCTATGAAGTGGCCAAAGCTATAATCTATCTGCTGTACCCCGTCTTGGAATTAATAAAACAAATCCCTCAATAAGTCTGACAGTTATTAGAGGATGTTAATATTCCTCTCAGAGCAATCTGAAGAAGCGGAGCTGGAGCCACAGAAAGCTATGACTAACCTAATCAGGCAAGGGTGGAGGGAGAGGAAGGGGGACCCTTCTCCAAATCCACCTGACTGTCATTGTCAGCATTATTTACTCCTACCTACCCTGCTCTAGAAAGGGTCAGAGGCTGCAGAACAAGGAGTAAACCTGCAAGGAGAAAAACTCCCCATCCCTACTTCTGCTGCCAACTCAGTCTTACCTGAGGCAGGAAGAGAGGTGCTGCTGCACTGGCTGAGCTCCGTGCTATCTGAGCCCTTCGCTGCTCACAGCAGGCCTGGGTGCCAGGCCACAGCAGAGAGGACATCCCGTACCACTGGCCTCAGAGGCCACCACCTGAGCTCTGAAGAAGCAGCAGCCTGCGCAGCCCTTGAGGGCAAGGAACACTCCTTTGCCCGGTTACACCGGGCACTTAATAGTACCATATGCCAGCACTCCCTGTGCTGCATCGCAGCATCCCAGGACAGAAATGGCATAGTACATCCAACTGTCAGGCACACAGATGCCCCACAGAAATCGAGAGGCAGCATGTTCCACATTAAGAGGGACTTCTAGCAGGCTCCACGTGGTAGCCCAGATATTGTATCTTCAGTATCATGGTACCTCTTTGTTGGAAGGTCTAAGTAGTATTATTAGCATTTCACCACCAAAGCCAACTCTTGCAATGTTACATATCTCCCTAAGACTCCTGAGATTATACATCTCTTCTTGAAAAAGGAGGGGGGAAAAAACTCCCACTTTCTTTCTCAATACTGATTATAGCTAATACAGAATCAAATCCATGTTTATTACAGGATTCTGATTTGATTAATTTGTAACTCAGCTCTCTATCGGGAGCCTTGCGGAGGACACCGTATTTGAGAAGTTAATGATCTTGACCAGGCCATGTCTGCTCTGTTACGCCTTGTACTTAGGACTGGAGAAGCCCGTACATTCGCAGGAGTAGCCACCACATGGGAACCTGCTGGAGTACCCTGTACCAGTCCGTGCTGTGTGCTGGTGGGTGTTATGACAGAGATAACATCGCAACCCCTCAGCAGAAGATACACATCTCTGTTTGCCACACAAAACAAAAGGCACTACAGCATGGGAAGGAAGAGGAAAATGCATCCAAGGTCCATCTGATGCTGCATGAAAGCAGGGTTTCCAGTCTCTGAAGCGATAGAAGATTTACTATCTATATTCCTCTTTTATTATATCTTATTAAAATGTCTATCTTCTTACACCATTTCTTGTTAAGCCTTCTTATCTAGGTCTGGAAAAACTCCTACATGCTATCTTTTGCTCTCTCTCATCCACCTGCTTCCCATTGCGGAACAGCTCTAAGGGAAAGACTCATCAGAAAAGGCTGCCACAGTGCTGGTTAGCCACCTGGTGCCACGAGGTGCTAAGATTTGTGCTTCAGTAGGTCTCTCTGGCCAAAGAACCATTCATAGTGTCCTGTTCTAAATACTCATCTCTCTGATTTGCCTACTGCTCTGCAAATAAAGACCACAATCTTGAAAATTTACTTGGTATCTGTAATGCGCTTAGCATGCCTCTGGGTTTGGTATAAGTATCAACTAATTATTGATTCATTCACTCCAATTCCAATTAGGATGGAATTCTAGTGTGCCTGTAAAGCGAGAACTCTATTTATTACACATAAAAATATATAGTGCATTCTCCTCCAACTGACAATAATCAACCTAAATATAGCATGAGTAATCAGAAGAAATGCATCTTCTATTGCTCTCCCTTCTACACCTACATATCATTTTTAGAGTATGTGTTAGTGGGTTTTTTATTCCATGTTATTGCTGTATTTGCTGCTGCAATACATATATTTAAATTAAATAGAAGTCATCAAGAGGTTCTATTGGAAGCATTTGCCTTGTTTATTGTTGAAAGGCGCTGCTTGGAAAAGAGTAACTGCTGACTTAAGTAAATGTGAAACATAATGACAGGAAACAGCTGCATTCTGCATCTTTCAAAACACAAAATTTTCTTCTGTGAATGTCTAAATGTAGACCTCCAGTGGGATCCACACAGATGCAGACCCAAGTGCATAATCATAGGGCAGGGCAGGACCTCGTACCCACTGAATTCAGCAGATGTCTCTCTTCATTGAATGGACTAGGATCAGGCCTCTAGAATTACCAGCACTTGCATGCAGAAGAATTTTGGGTTTGTTTTTTCTATACACAGTCCAAAACACTTTTGATTAATGTGTTAACATAATACACATAAGTCCATACCCAGAACAACAGAAAACAACCAGAGAAGGTGTAGGAAAAAGAGCTGTACATCTTTTTCATATTGAAAAACTGTTTTAAAATTTCTAGTCTTTCTTAAACCTGTGAAAAGGAGTGTGTGCAATAAATAACTTCCATGCTTACTTTCTCACATCTGTTATAGAAAAGACACTGCTGAACAGTATGAAGCTTTTCACCTCCAAGCCACCAGTTCAAATGCACTGTATGTCAATAAAGATTCAAAATTATTCCAAGCTAGCCGTCCTTCCATGACCTAAGCGAAACTAGATGAGTGGAGCCCTTGATTCATATCCTGCCTGATTCTGAATCCAGAAAAGCCACCATCATAATAATTGGCTTCCAACAGTACACAAACATGTCAAGCACTGTATAAACTGAGAAAGCACAACCCCCCCACCAAGAAGACTGCCAAACACACTGTCAAACACTAGCACTAATTGATACCTCACCTGGGTCTTAAGCACAGAAAGAACATAATTTAGTCTCTTATTTCTAAATGCAATCTCTTCACAGAAAATTTCTGCCAGATGCTTGTTGCATGAGTAAAAGCTAGTACCCCTCCTCCAGCAACTGTTACTCCTCACCAGCCATAATCCAGCTCTAAGTGCTCATCCACCAAAAGCATGGAAAAGCAAGGTGTTAGGGCCAGCAGCATATGTCAGGCTGTCCCAGGGTATTTGTACCTCCATGTCTGTGATGAGGTTATGGAGACCCACAGCCTACTCTTATTCCCTGAACAATTCAGGGCCCATAACTGCAGCATGAACCAGGGAAAGCTGTTCAGCTTATTCTGATTACATTTTACAGAGCCTCATTCACTGCCAGGTGAGTAATCAGTCCCATACTTAAAGCGCTAATAAAAACTTCCTTCACAAGGGAGACACAGCTCTGAAACAAAATAATAACCATTAGGGAGCACAGATGCAATTCATCTCTGGATTTCAATGATGGTCATAAGCACTATCGCTGAGGGATCTGGAAGAGGGACTGTACCTTCTTTTCTATGCCCTCTAATTACTAAAAGGGTAATTATCTGTTCTCTCTTCTTCAAGGATATGTCAGTGTGGATCCCACTGGAAATGACTGGAAAGCAGTAGCCTTCCAGCACTGTAGGAGAAAAGTATTTCATCTATATCAAGGAGTGACTGAAGGACAGTATTCCTGAACTGGCATCTGACCTAGCTGCCTTGTCATAGAATCATGAAGTTTGGAAAAGACCTCTAACATCATGAAGTCCAACCATCAACCCAACACCACCATGCCTACTAAACCATATCCTCAAGTGCCACATTTACATGTTTTTTGAACACCTCCAGGGATGGTGACTCCACCACTTCCCTGGGCAGCCTGTTCCAATGCGTCACAACTCTTTCGGTAAAGAAATTTTTCCTAATATCCAATCTAAACCTCCCCGACCCAACTTGAGGCCATTTCCTCTTGTCCTATTGCTGATTATTCTGTATTGCCACCTCACAGCATGCTGCAGAAACAGGCACTAACGTCTGTTTCTGAGTTGACAGAACCACAGAATCACAAAGTAGTTCAGGTTTGACAGGACCTCTCGAGACCATCTGTTCTGACCCCCTGACTCCCTCAGGGTCATACTAGAGCAGATAGTTCAGGACTTTCACTAGCCAGGTTTCTGCTGTCTACAAGGATGGAAGACTCAGTAACAGTCTGTGAAGTATGGGTGGATATGCAAAACAGCCAACTCATTTAAAGAGAGCTGGATATAACCTCTAAGTGCTTCAGAAAGCTGTATCTTTGACAGGCTGGATATAGCCATAAATACACAGGGAAGTGGTCCAAGAGAAGTACTCCTTTCCCCTCCACAGAGGAATGCAAATCTGAGAAGAACAGCACAACGATTTGCAGAGACCCCAAGGACATGGTAGGAATCGTAGAATGGTTTGGGTTGGAAGGGAACTTTAAAGTTCATCAAGTTCTAACCCCCCTGCCATGGGCAGGGACACCTTCCGCTAGACCAGGTTGCTCAAAGCCCCATCCAACCTGGCCTTGAACACTTCCAGAGAGAGGGCATCCACAGCTTCTCCAGGTAACCTGTTCCAGTGCCTCACTACCCTCACAGTAAAGAACTTCTTCCTAATATCTAATCTAAATCTACCCTCTTTCAGTTTAAAGCCATTATGCCTTGTCCTATCACTCCATGCCCTTGTAAAAAGTTCCTCTCCAGCTTTCTTGTAGGCCCCCTTCAGGTACTAGAAGGCTGCCATAAGGTCACCCCAGAGCCTTCTCTTCTCCAGACTAACAGCCCCAATTCTCTCAGCCTTTTCTCACAGGAGAGGTGCTCAACCCTCTGATTATTTTTGTGGTCCATGTCTTTCCTGTGCTGAGGGCTCCAGAGCTGGAATGAAGTTGGAGTATCAGTTATGGAGTTTCAGTACCATCTTTTTGCAACTGAATGATGCATGATACAGCTGAAGAAGCTGAAGATGAGTCTATATTAGCGAACATCTACAAGAAGAAACATTCAAAATACAGTACAGTATTTTGTATTACAGTACAAAGTACAGAACGCTACTTCAAAGCAAACTTTAGAAAGCAGACATTGAGTCCTCAGGTGGAAGTTAAGTCTCTAATGAAAAAAGTCAGTATAATGTAGATCCTAAAGGATTACTAGTACTGGTAATACTGAATTTAAAACAGAATATCTGATTGGATGCACTGCATAAGTATGTGATATGCTGATATTGTTGCAAGGTGAACCCCAAGAATTGAATATTAATCCGGCATGCTGCAAGAATAGCGTGTAGGAGCCATCTTTTTACCAGGGGCTTGCACAGGTTCAGATAGCTTTAAGCAGCTCCTATTTAAAACTTGTCCTGTGAGAAGTAACTTCTCCTGGATGAGAACTTGTTGGCTTGTATGAAAATCTCCAGTATCTGTAAGAAGCAAACTGGTAGTCATATTCAGCCGCTAACCTCCCATCTGTCATGTACAGCAGCCACTCGACTAGGAACATTATCTGCAGATCATTCTGGAATACATCCATGGAAGATGGAAGAAGGGTGCGGGCCAGTTACTCATCTAGACAGGTATGACAACCCAAACACTGTCATTTGGTAAAAGGTGATCGGGAAAGTCATAGTCTTGTACCACCTAATCCTGGATATTAGGCAGCATACATGTGGAAGTAATAGGAAACTACACAGTTGCAAAATAAAGCCAGTAGAAACTTATCACAGTATACAAAGCAGCAGATGGAGCACATGGTGTCTTCCTTTGTAAGCAAGCATGTCATGAAGTATCTGTATTAACAGAATGTATAGAAGAACATTTATAAGGACTTTTTCAGCAGCCCCCAGTTGCTGGGTATCAAAAGTCTGGTGAGGAAGCTTGCCATCTTGGAGGCGTACAGCAACAGGGTTAATAACATTATATCCAAGTCTTGACGACTTCCCAGTGAGAGAACAATTGAGTACATCTCCCTGGCTGTTTATATAACGTAACATTACATGGACATATTGCTTATCAGCTGTGCCACAACAGAACTCCATAAAACAAACAGAAACATTATGCAGACCAGCCTGACAACTTTCTATTCCAGGACATTACTGTAACTTCATCTTCTTCCAAGAGCACATTACTCACCACTGCAGATAGCTCAAGTGGATATCTGTGCCTTATAGTAATATAGTGACCATTGTCACTGTGGGGAGGGCAATAAGGAACATTCTTTTTCTCCAGAATCAGCCATAAAAAGGTGAGGTAGAAACACACGATCCCCTTGCTTTTATGGTACCCAGACAAAATATATATATAATGCTATAGGCTTGGGGAGGAGTGGCTGGAAAGCTGCATAGCACAAAAGGATCTTGGGGTGTTGGTTGACAGCCAGCTGAACATGAGCCAGCAGTGTGCTCAGGTGGCCAAGGAGGCCAACGGCATCCTGGCTTGTATCAGGAATAGTGTGGCCAGCAGGAGCAGGGAAAAGATCATGCCCCAGTACTCGGCACTGGTGAGGCCGCACCTCAAGTGCTACGTTCAGTTTTGGGCCCCTCACTACAAGGGGGACACTGAGGTGCTGGAGCGTGTCCAGAGAAGGGTAACGAGGCCAGTGAGGGGGTCTAGAGAAGAAGTCTTATGAGGAGCGGCTGAGGGAGCTGGGGTTGTTTAGTCTGGAGAAGAGGAGGCTGAAGAGAGACCTTATTGCTGCTTGCAGCTATCTGAAAGAAGGTTGTAGCGAGGCAGGTGTTGGTCTCTTCTCCCAAGTAACCAGCAATCAGACAAGAGGCAATGGCCTCAATTTGCGTCAGATCCACCTCAGCCACACTGCAGAAGGCCAGAGGTGAAGCCTAACAAATAGTATCAGTTCTGCACACCACCATTTGGCAGGTACTGATTCCTTCTTACCAGTGTAATAAAGTTTAATCCCCACTTGTAAATGACAAGAGAAAAAGAAGCTATCCAAGAGGAGGATACTGCCTATCAGTCATAGTGTCCATGAACTTAATTGCTTGTTATGGGTGAAAGATTAACTGTTACAGCTTCTGTCTACTGGGGGAAGTAGAACACTGTTCTACTTGAAATGCTGAATGCTTGATAAACCCCCCATAATAACATGAAGGGTCATGAAAAAAAAAATGGCCTTGTGTTAGCAACACCAAGGTCAACAGCACCACTCCAAGGTACATCCTACAGACTACTTGATGGTATGCAAGAACTGTGAGTCAGTCTTGAGCTTGGAGATGTCAGTGGACAAAGGTCCACTTTATTATCCCAAACTTCAGACAGAAGACAATATGTATGCATCTGCTAGGTTCCTTCAGACCCAGAGCAGGGAAACAACCTCCTGTTTTACTTGGTATAACGTAGCATGAGCAAAAGCTGCTTCTTCACTCCTACGTAATTTCTTGCATGACTCCCAGAGAAAGCAACACCCACTTCTAATGGGGGCAAGCTTTCTTATGAGTGACACCCTGAAAAAGAATGGTGGAAGAAGATACAAAAAAATTAAACTGGTCAGACAGCTACAGCCGTATCGTGATTTACAAAAGAAGACGAGGCTGTCTGCATAGATTTATTCACTAAACTCTGAAAGAGCTCCTAATCACCACTGCAAATTTGCAGGTGTATAATGTGTGTGGGCTGTATTATTAGGGAAGATGACAACTGTTATCTTCCAATACCTCACTAAACTTCTCAGCATGATATTCAGGTTGCCAAGAAAGTAAAGTCTACTAATCTGAGAATTGCACTCACTGCAATTCAATGACAAAATGCAAAACCCTAGAAAGCACCAGCTGGGCCTTCTGTCGCTTCAGAACATGCAGTCCTGTCCTGTATTTCAGCTATAACATCTCAAGTGAAAAAACATTTCAGGGTTGCTCTGAACCTCGAATGTCTAATATTCCATGGTAGCACCTTGCCACCATGGTAGACAACCATAGCATTTGGGATGTCCAGTGCCATCTGCAAGACCACCTTGGCCAATCCCCTCTTTAATAATGTCTAAACACATCTCTGTTAAAAATGTGGTAAACAACATGTTGCCACCTTTCAGTAGTTCTTCAGAGTCACATTTGGTTTTGATTGTGCCTTATAATTTTATGTCCTACAGGATCCCCTTCAGGAAATGCTTGACTCTCATAAGGAAACGATATGTTGCCAGAAGTAATGACTGTAGACATATTCAGTCCCACAGGAGGAACTGGAATCCCATGTCCACTCTTTTTGCACTGGGAATTACTCAGCTGATGCTAGTAAAGAGCTCTGGCATGGTCAAAGGGACCTATTTATTACTATGCTAATTTTGGTTGGACCATCTGACATCCTGTAAGCTATATTTGATATCTTGATCTCCAGTCTCTGAAACTCTTAAGAACAACTTCTGAGCACTTAAGAGCACCTTAACATACCCCAGCTTGCATGATACTACTTCATCAGATGACAAGGATATAATAGGTCCTTTTGGTAGTGAGCATTAGTACTGTTTTGTCACTAGATCTTACTCTTCATAATCTTTCTCCAAACCAATAGGGAAAGACATTTTCCATTGTCTCAAATGCAGCACAGACCACTCTTTTTACCAACTCCCAATTGCTCAGCAGTGCACAGTCTCATGACATACAGATTATGGTTGGTTTGCTGGATACTGGCCAGCTTTGGGCTATTCCTGACAAGGTTTGAGGTAGGACCTTGGCAATCACCTTAGCAGTAGAGGACTTGGCTCCACTACCAATAATGATCAAGACAGCCTTGGTGCTGTTGCCTCAGCACATGAGTAACATCAGCTTTGGCTGTTTTCTGCCTGCTATGTTTTCCACACTAGTCTTTGCTTTCCTATCTGCTATAGGAGGCCCTGAATGAAGCCACCTCATTTGAGAGCAGAAGGCTGGAGCTTGTCTCCAACAGGGCCTTCAAAGACTGTTCCAGCAGATGGAGCTTTTACCTCACATCTTGCAATTTACACATTCTTGTGGAGAATGACAATCAGGCATTTGCACCTTTCTGAGATTCCCACACACAGGAGAGATGCCTGTTGAGTCCATCCCACTTAATAACACTGGAAAACATAGAGTACTTAAATCTGGCAGGGCTTTGAATCCCAGAAGGGTCAGCAGGAATCAGTTCAGATAGACAGAAGCAATTCATATGAAATGGTCTAGGAGATAAGAGAGATGAGGGTTTTCTCAGAAATGAGTCTAGCTTCAGTGTGTTAGCCGTGTTCCACTGCCTAGTTCTTTGTCATAAGGCCTGGAAGGGAAATGAAAGAAGGTCACAGCACCTTTACATCATCCTATTAAAGAAAATGGAGACTCAGAGCTCCTTCAACTCCTCTAATTTCATATATATGGAATGTGTGGGCCCAATAGGATCCATAGAGACATTTGAAGACCTAGAAGACTTCAGCCCCCAAAGCCAAGAGCAGAAAAATGAGATAAAAAGAAGAGTGTTGCAGGAAAAAAAAATTCATGCGTTACTGCATTGTTCTTACACCTGGCAAAGTTCTTGGGACACATTTGATGAGGGCTAGAAAGATCTGAGGACTGTGTTTCTAATATCGGGTGGCCAATTCCAGCAAGGCAATTAAACATCAACAGGAGAGAGATTTATAGCCCTCCCAGCAGATGCTCAGGAAACAGGACCTCAGAAGATACTGATACTTCACTTAGCTGAAGACAAATACTAGGATGCAAATGTGAAAGTACAACTTTACCTTGCAACTGGGTGCCTTGAAGCTTGCCATGCTTGGGCAGCCTTCCCACCTCAAACACACAGTGCGACTGGGTTCTCCCGTGCTGACTCACTTTCTTTTTCTCCAGTTGCAGAGCCCAACCTCCAGCTCCCATACCTTTGCCTCATAGAGACTGCTTTGCCTCCCAGTGCCAGCACACAAAAGCTGGCCTGGCCAGTCACAACCAGGAGGCTCTTGCCCTGCCAGCTGTGATCATCTTGACAGTTTTGCTTTCTCCTCACATCATCTGTCATCTCTCTCACTCCACCTCCCCTTTCTGCAATCAACCTCTTCCATCTACCACGTTAGGTTTGGGGTCAAGAGGAACAAGGATCAGTGCCAAAGTCAGAGCACTATCTGTTTCCTTCCTACTCCCAACAGAGTAATTACCCCAACAGAGCCAGGGTGAAGCCTGGATGGGACAATTGGGCTAGAGGAAAAGCAGTAAAAAGCAGTAGAGCCATAAGCAGCTACAAAAATCAACTCATACTTCTGGTCTGAGGAAGGACCAGCTGGAGTGCTGGTATTTAGGTGTGGTTTGGCTTATGAAAGACTGCCAGAAATGTTTAAGGAAAATCTCTGTACAGTCACAGGCCTGGGCACCACTCTCCAACCATCTATCATGGAGCTAATAGCTCTAGCAACACATCTCAGTCTGGAATCGCCACTCTCTTTTCTGTGAGCATCTTGGGATCCACTTTGACAACACTACTAACAAATGTCACCCCTGATCTTGGCATTGCCTGTTAGTTTAGTTCTGTTTCCTTCTGGCCTAGTTCTGACGATGAGTTTTATTACAGACCTGAAGGAGTTCCAGCGATGTGCTTCTTCACAGCTCCAACAATTAAATTCTGTTGTGCACATAATAATCCATAATTAATGCTTACAGCTTCTAATAATTTAATTTAAATAGCTTCTATAATAAATGCCAGGTCAGAATTTTTAGCTACCCCTGAGCAGAGGAGGCCTACTCACACTTCTGCATGCTATGCAGTAAAACAGACTATCTGTTGGAGGACAGTATAGTTAAATGCAGTATGTCATGATTACACAGACAATAAGAGAGCACTTTTGGGCTAAAGAGCCTCTACTCGGGCCTTCTCATTATGTTATTGTTTCCAGAATAGCACAAGGTCATCATGTCCTATCTGCCACCATCTTCATTCCGTGAAGAACCTTCTGCTCACTTGGGTGCCTGTTGTTTGCCAGGCAACTTTGTTTTCAAGGGTAACACTAGAAATGGGACATACTGGAACCATTCTGAGTCTCTAAAGAAGAGACTTTTGGGCAACAAACACAAAAGAAAGAACCGTTCTGAAATGTTATTTTTAAGCTGCTCAAAGACAGCAAAGATAACAAGCCCAGATCTTTTCAGGAATTTGTTTTTCCATGTGATCTTCTCTCAAAATAGCCAAACTGAACAAAAAAGTCCCATCAAAAACTCTTCTGTCTCCTTCACATATGATCAACCTTCTGCAAATTCAGATTCGTCTCTCAGCTGGAAGCCAAGCACAGAAGAGTCCTGCCTTCAGTGGTTTGTTGGAGTCACTCCACTCTGGAGCAAAGTTTCCAGTAAAACTCACTGTCTGTATTGACAATGAACACTAGGCAAGAAGAGAAGGTTACGTGAGAGCATCACCTTGTCAAGTTTGCAGAAATGTAGCGAGGAGGGGAAATGTAAGACCCTATTACACTTTCTCCTGTCACCTTCCATCCAACAGGATGTTCAGTAAAGCATTCAAGGACTTGGAATTCGTGTTTTATTTTGGTATTTTTGGTGAAATCATAAACGTTTCTCTACTGGAAACATTTAAAGGAATCAGATCTTCACTTCCCTGTTTTGAAAAGTTATATTGAAGAGAATGCAAACCATAGATAGGCAAAACCAACTAAAATTTTTATTGCTACAAGTCTATTTTTCCTCATTACTGACTATAAATCTACACTAAACAGACGAATCCATAAAGCATAGCCCAAATACTACAGCACACTGGCAAGAGGTAGGGAGCGAGCTGGTTCAAGATGGTTTCAGCTCACCAAGTTACACAACAGCCACAAAGGGCAGGACTTCTTGGATATGGATAATCCATTTTACCAGAAAGAATAAAAAGAGATCTTTCTTTGGATTTCAATCAGCTGAAATTTTAGAAGAATCCCTAAAATCCAAAGCCCCGCTTTTAGCTTCACATTTAATGTAAACCACAGTAAACCACAGTGTTTTGTGGCTTTTCTAGCACACTTGGATAAAACTAGATAAACTACTATATTGTTTAATACTTAGGATTTAGCGTTCTGGATTCCAGTCCCACTTCAGCAGCTTCTGACTTGATACCCTTCAATAATTCACATTCTGCTTGCCTCTCAGGCTTGCCATCAGTAAAACGGAGATAACATGCATTTCACAGTGTGGTAGAGTGATGTGAAGGCTGACTGACTTATCAGTAGTTGTGAGATGCTTAGGAATACTCTGATGAAATGTGCCACATGTATGCACAATTTATTATTAACCTGACAGCGTTTTAGCTCTTATTTTCCTATCTTGCACACAAGTCAAGTGCAGGATGCCTGAAGCACATTTGAATGGATGCCACATGGCATGTTGATTGTAGCAAGTACTACCATTTAATTCTGAAATTCACAATTTTAACATCACACTAAAGCAGGATTTTTGCAATTAATTTTCCTTCTTCATTCAGTTTTAGAAAAAAAACATTTGAATGGCCTTGGTTTCACTTCAGTATCAGATCACTAAAATTATTAAAGACAAACATGGGCAAGGAAAAAATGCGAAACAGAAATGTGCTCTTTGGGCCAAATCTTTAGAAGTGAAAAAGGATGGCAATTAATACAATAGAAAGGTAAAATGATCCAAAATACTATTTAGAAGCCCAAACCAGTCACAAGGCTCCAAGGTACCTGAATCACTTTTCAGAATTGAACTTAAAGGTAGTATTTTTTTAAACTGACAAGATCAACAAATCTAAATAGATTTGGATCTAGTCCTTAGTTAAGCATGTAACCAAGGTGATGGAATCAGTTGACCATAAACATGAACAGTGCTGCTATGTTCCTGGTACAGCCCGACCCACCTGGACATTAGGTCTGGGAACGGAGGGTGTAGTCTCTAGGTAACCATTAAAGCTAACCATAGTAG
>Ga0065711_1004009_pt1 | contig 26068 bp, 15 predicted proteins | sample Hoacrofraction12_FD_59098 | JGI IMG/M metagenome (GOLD analysis project Ga0065711, IMG submission 59098) | Hoatzin crop microbial communities from Cojedes, Venezuela - Epithelial fraction 12 v2 (version 2) | ecosystem: Host-associated > Birds > Digestive system > Esophagus > Crop | place... | reverse complement strand
CGGTTTCTGCCTGTTTTCTTTTTCATTCTCCTCCGCACGCCGGCGGGGGGAGGGGCGACCGCGTGGCGCTTTTGTTGCCGGCGGCAGCTGAAACCAAGACAAAAAGCTTCATAACAAATCTGCTAAACTTCTTAATTATCAACAGTTAGAAATGCAGTTAAATGGAAGTTTCAATTGGCGCTTGATAAGACTACAGAAAAATAGAAATATTTGCTGCCTGGAGAGTAAGGCTAGATTAAGTTACCACAAGCAGAGTTAGCTTCAAGTAGCAGAAATCGTAAGTAAGGGATGTGGATTTTTTGTTGTTTGTTCATGTTTTTAATCAGCTATTCAAATACTTAGTTTCAGAATTTTTGAGGAAAAAAATTCTATTGCTGTATACATATGAAAATACAGAATGTCTGTAGGTAAAGTAAAAGAAACAGTTGAAAAAAGACCAGTCTTTTTACAGAACATCTCTTGACATGAACACCTATAATAGGTAGAAGATTTTAAGCACAAATCACACTAAAACATTAACAGAGGAATAAAATAGTGACATTTTCATTTTGCGTATATGACAACAGTATTATATACACTGCTGTAATGTCTTTTATCAGATTAAATTTGAGCACATCAAAGAGAGTGGATGAAAATAAAAGTGCAGGTTGGATATTAAGATGTATACAGGTGGTGCTGTGTGCCTGTCAGTTTGTTTCCATAGCTCACAGTGAGCAGCTGACAGAACTTAGTGTTCTTACAAAAGATGACAGTTGGTACTTGAATGACCCATAAGGTTTTGAAGCTTTTTCAGTAGTTATCTTGCAGAATTTTATGATGACGTCTGAAATCTTTATGTTAAACTTAAGAGGCAAAATATGGGCAGCCGTTGGAAACATATTTGTGTAAAGGTAATCTTTATTCTCCAAAGTAATTTCATTGTAATTGCCCAATTTTTATTAGAGAGCTGGGGCATGAGGAAGGGTAGGTCTGCAGTTAGAAAATTAGCACATTAACCAGAGAAGTGCAGGTATCCACTTTCCCAATGTAGATGTTTCCATGCTAATTTTTGTTGCCAGTTTCACATATGCTAATTTCTCTAAAATTTAGAAACGACTGCTGCAGGCCATGGAATCCTGTAATAAGTGCCTAAAAGAAGAGGAGAAACGAAGAAATACTCATAGTGCTTGCTTAATGTACTGGTATGACAAAGATGCAGAGTTCCAGTACATGTCACCGTGGCCAGAGAAATTCCCTGCAATAGAAAGATGTCATACGAGGTAACACTGGCATAACTGTTTTAGAGTAGTCTGAAAGTAGTTAGCATACTTCTATTAGCATTTTAACCAAAGCTTGTATATGCCAATATATATGCTGAAAAATGTAAAATGTTGAATTACATGTTACTTGTTGTGGATGACACGGTAAAAGTATTTGTCGCTTTTCTTCCAATGTGACTGCAAAACAAATGAACCAGTGCGAAGTCGGTGAGAATACTCTAGAGAAGAGCTGAACTTTGTATGACAGAAGATGAAAGACTGGTACAAATGTCTGATAGTATCATAGTGATGATTTATCAGGACACTAATTCCAAACTATTTGTAAAAAAAACAATGGAAGCATTTCAGTCCAGTGCAGAGTTGAACACAAGTGTGTTGTTTACGTTCCTCTCACTGAAAATAAAGCCGGCTGCTTAACACAGGCTGAGGTTTCAAGATCCGTTGGAAACATAACCTTAGTAGTAGTTAAAGCAAAGGAGCAGAGGAATGCTTGTTGCAGGATTACACTCAGTGAAGAATGAGTAGTTGTGAAGACGAATGATACCATATGGAACCATTGCTAGTTTAGAATTTGACGGTAACAGTGAACTAAAATAGTGAGATTGGGACATACTATGGCTTGAAGTTTTGTCTTTTTCTTAATGAGTAGTCTCTTTGCAGCAATAGCATGGGTTTTTATAGTCTTGTGTATAGATTCCAAGTGGCTTCAATTAATTGCCACCTTACAGGGAAGTCAAAGGTTTGTCAACTAAGGAGTGTTTGAATGCGTAATGAGAGTTGCTAGAGCTGAAGGTCAAGCTGTATGAGCAAATGTTGCACAACTTGCTTTTTAGGTATAAAACAATACCTTTGGATGCTTGGCACGTAGAAATAACCCACAATAAGATAACTAAAATCAACAAGAATGCATTATATTTTTGTGGATTTCCTACTTTAAAGCACATTAAACATAAGGTAAAAGATTTTTCTCTTCTGACATTTTCAATTATATTTAACAGATAACTGTGTAAGAGTTCAAGTAAGTTTTATGTGCTGTTTTGTTTTTACCCAGTTCTATCTGAGAAAAAGTGGCGTACAGGTGTTTCAGCAAAGCAGCCATGGAGAGAACATGATGTTGGAAATCATAGCTGGTGAGAACTCAAAAGAACAGGTAAGCATTCAGATCCTAATAGAAAAACAGACAAAAAAAACTTGTCGTAAAAAAATCGAAGTTGTTAAATAGCTTTGAAATGTTGATTATTTGTACCTTCTTAGTAGTGTATTATGAGAAAAACATTTAGAGTAGTACTGAAAAAGTTTTTAAAAATTTTAAAACCCAAGCATTTCTTGAAAAAGATTAGTTAAATATATTGAATAGTTAATTTAAAATAGTATCTTTAGATTTTTTTTAAACTTTATTTAACTAGTAATGCTTTACTTTCAAAACAAGCTTTATGTCTAAGTTGTTAAAATTTGATTAATAGAAAGGAAGGTGAAATATGGCTGTATGTTCAAGGTCATAGAATTAATTGCTGGTGTAAGAACTCTGGAGGTCTTAGCTCCCAGCCCAAAGTTGAGCCCATTAGGTGGTAGTGTTCTCAGTGTGTATGTTGGAAACATTGGCTGAATCAGTTCACTGAAAACATCAATGGTATTAGTTCACACTGAAAGCTTTTGTTGACTGTTGGAGTCAGTAGTAAAAAATAAGTTCATTAGGATTAAAATGCTGGATTTGTGTGAGGAACAGTCTAGAATTTTGGGAATCTGCTGAAAGATTTAAATTTGTCCTGACTTCAGAATATTAAATGTCAGTCTCCTTAGTAGAGTTGCTGGCGTTTCTGTGTGGCAGCTATCAGATGTTCTCAGGTAAGGAGTTGGTGAGACTCACTCCTGACTGATTAATAGTTGGAAATGGTATAAACGCAAGGAAGCAGAGTCTCTGGTGCCGCTTGTTTTTTGTGTAGCTGAGTATGCAGACATTTTTTTCTTTGTTTAATCAGTCCCTTTTCATCAACAAAGCAGACTTACACTCCACTTCAACGAGATTTTTTGACAGAGGATTTACAGGGAAGAGCTGATGCAGAGACATTAAGAAGCAAAATATTTTCTCTCAGTCCTTTAAAAGCGAGCTCTATTTTGTAATCAAAAATACCAGGTAACAAAAGACAAATCCAGGAAAAGAAAAAAGTTTCTGAGATTGATAAATAAATAAATACCAGAAGAGGAGAAAGAAGGAAAACAACAAGATAGGATTTTATAGTGGAGAGACAAGGAGGCTGAATACTCAAGATGCGTGGCAGAGAGAATTTAGTAAGGCACAATAGTAGATTAAAAAAATAGCAGAAACTAAATGGAAAAATAGAATGTAATGTGAGATTAAAATTGCAGATGCTAGCAAAGTCCTGGACAGAGTGCTGTTTCTTTCAGTGAAGTACAAAAGTAAAATCTATGGTACAAAATATTTCACTAATCTCATGTTGTCAGTTTGATTATTGTGTCCCGCAGACACAAATAGTCCTAGGTAATTTAACAAAAAAAGTACATAGTAAGCTTATACCATAAATGTAAATCAACCCAGGTCTTACAACTAACATATGCTATATGCAGAGTCACACTTGGAATAAAATATGATTCTCCATTTATAGTCAGAGATTATGTGATATGTATCAAAATACAATGTTAAAAGCTGAAATTAGCTTTTTATTCAGCAAGAAAACCTGTTCTTTAACTAGAGTAGTTTTTATTGCGGAAACAGTTGGAAAATATTTTAGCAAATATCTTTTCATATATTAAACAATTATTAATAATAACTTCTGGGTTTTTTTCAGATGGTAGAAAATGTTGCCAGTTTGGTACTTGGAAAGCGTGTTTTTGTTAACTGGCCACACCTGGAGGAAGCCAGAGTTGTTGCTGTGTCAGATGGAGAGACTAAGTAAGAGACATTTCGTAGATAGTTGTTTGTTGTCTTTATTGTTTTATTCAAAATAAATTCCTTAGGCTGTACGAAAGTTTTGGGTTTATTGCAATACTTGCTAACAGCAAATTAATCCGGATATATCAAAGGCTGCTTGGTGGAAGAACCTTTGTTTAACATTCTTCTGAGGTTTGGTTATCTCTAAGAAGTCTAGTCCTTCAGTGTTTTCCTATAGATGTAGAAGCTTAGGAGACCTCATTCTTAACTTTGATGGAAACATGCATACACAGAAATCCACACAGAATAAAGTAAAAGGGGACATTTCTGTAGTCTTCCTTTCAGCACTTCTGCTGGTATTTTTTATTAAAAATACACGGTGTAGCCTGTTGTGGAAGGGCAAGAGAAAACAATGCTGCAAGTTTACCGTGTCCTTAAGTACTTTCTAACTATGTAAAGTTTTGCTCACAACCGATTATGTCTAAATTAATCTTACACAGTTAAATTCATACCTGTCATAATATTCTCAAGGTTTTATTTGGAAGAACCACATGGCACACAGAAGCTTTACGTGGGAAATGCAGTGCCCCCAACTAAAGTGACGTACGTTGGAGATAAGGAACAAAGCATATGGTTAAAAGAAGTTCAAGGCATTTCAGAACAGTAAGTAACTTTGAAAATTAAAGTGTAACTGCATTTTATAGCTTAGCTATGTTTTATTGCTGTATTATAGACCTAAGTAGCACAGAAGAGCTGCTGCATACTTGATGATAAAGATTAATTACTCTGCTGGAATTAAAAAAAAAAAACACCACGTAAAATTGCTTATGTTGAAATTTGAGAATATATGGAGGTAGGTAGGTATTTAAAGTTAGATGCTGTTACAAAAGAATTTGCACATGAATGAGTTTGTGTTTACTCTCCCACTCAGTTTTCTGTTCTGGTCTTAGTAATCTTCAGTTGTAGGAAGTATATAGAATAGCGTCCTACAGTATGAAGTTACAACTTCAGTAGCTTAGCATTGTTCAATCTGAATACAGCTCTTGCTTCTCTAGAGTGTGGATGCCCAGTGGAACACATCTGAAATTCAGTAGTTTGCCATTTTATTATCTGTCACTTAACTGCCTTAATTACCCCTAACCCTTCCCACTGTAAAGGTAAAATGTGTTTAACACACTTAGCTATGTAGTGATGGCTGTGCACTGATGGGTAAGCAGTTAGTTAAACCATTTATTCTGGGTATTTTTTATAAAACAGGAAGCAAACTATTAGAATCCTTTTGTTAAAAGTATTTATATTTTTTTTTTATTTCTGTAAATTAATTCCACCCAATTCTGTTTATTGTAATCAGTCTAAATGTTCTGTTTTGTATTCAGCTACCAGAGAAGAAAAGGAATAATTATCCATGAAACGTCAATAGTTATATATGCGCAGTTACTCACTGGCAGTAGATACCAACTAAAGCAAAATGGAGAAGTTTATTTGGAGAAGCAGTGGTCAAAACAAGTTCTTCCTTTTGTTTACCAGACTGTTGTCAAGGTAAATATACAAGCTCATTTCTTGTTGCACATAGCTCCTTAATCCATTGGGGTGGGGTGGGAAGAGTGTATGCTCCTTTAAAACAAAAGAATAAACGAAAATAAGCATCTTAATGTAATTTATTGTATTAAAAAGTGTAACATGCTTAGGCAAGTATTTTCTCACAAAATTTGGAACCTTGTTGGACAGTTTAGGGATCTTAATAAAAAAAGACTTTTGGCATCTTTTTACTGATGCTAATTTGAACGAAGTACAGTTACAAAGCATAGCTGCTTGTGTAACAGCATTTATAATACAGCATTAACTTCTTTGCCATCAATGAATTATTTCAGACCCAGATAATTTTATTGTTCTACTGGAACTGAATAATATTTAACATTATCAATTTTGTCTTTCTCATGTAGGATATCAAAGCCTTTGACTCTCGTTTTTCAAACATCAAAACTTTGGATGACTTGTTTCCTCCTGGGAGTACAGCCTTTATGCTGGGATCTCCTTACTATGGCTGCATGGGAGAAGTTAGTTCCAATTTTTTTTTTTTCTCCTGTGGATTTCTTTACTTGCAAGCCTAAAATAATCATAGATGTTGTGTGGCAGTAGCAGTCATTTGCTAGCTAAAATTTTTAATCAAAGATTCCCTGATGGTTTAGTCAGAGAAGGAGGGGGTGGTTGTGCTTTCTCTATCACTGCTGCTGGCGTAACAGGAGGAGGGTAGCATAGCTAGAATGCAGGATTATTTTTGTTAATTATTTGGGATAACTTGCAATACATAGAGTTCCTATGTTGGACCATTTTCAGACATAGATTCCTTTGATTTAATGCTGTTTGATTGCCTCTATGAGGAAGCAGTGTACAAGTCAAGGCAAGATGATGAATCCCAAAGCATCTCTGTGCCTACTGCAGCAAAACTGTTGATTAAGTAGACAGCAAGGTCTGGTATCCAAAGACTGCTGTTTTTAAGTAACGGTTTTAATATGTTGTGTTTCTCTCCAAGGTTCAAGATTCACGTGATGTGATCACAGAAGGTAGAATTCGTGTAGTTTTCAGTATTCCGTGTGAACCCCAGCTTGATCCTTTAATACAGAACCAGCATGTAAGCTCTTCTGATTTTCTAGTAAGAGCTTAAACAATATGTCAAATATATTTTGCAACAGTAGATGTATTTAAGGGGTGCTTCCATATTATTAATTTGCCATTTGTGTAGAAATCCCTATCCTTTGGGAATTGTCAATATTTTTTCTTTGTTTTAAAGAAATATTCTGTGAAATACAATCCTGCATATGTTTTGGCCAGCCGTCTTGGAGTAAGTGGATATCTTGTCTCCAGATTTACAGGGAGTATCTTTATTGGAAGAGGATCAAAGAAAAAGTAAGTTCTCTGTGAATTTTGACTGTATAGAGAAGCTTTTAAATTCTAATACAACTCTACAGAATTTCTGCTATGTTCAAGTGCTGTTCTTACTGAGTGTATAACTGTTTTTTTTATGTGAAGCTTTCTTTAAAGTGTATTTGCTGTAAATTAAATTCATGTGCAGTATTTTTCACTCCTGTCATAATCTTCTTTTAAGTTTTTTTTACTGGAGAGTTGCTCTTTTGCCTTTAGTATTGTAGAAAGACATAAATTGACTTTGCTGGTTAGCTGTTTGCATAATTGAAACAGGAGTTTGAACTGACTTTGCCACATAGAGAATAAAAAATGAAATTGGGATCTAATTTCATTGTACTTACCATTACTGCTAGTGTAAAGGGATAATAATTGTACTGTAATTTTTTTTGAAGAACTAGTTAAAAAGAAGACTGCTTAAAATATGCAAGGGAGGCAATCCCTGTAGTTCTCTGAATGTCAGAATTGTGGTTTCCTAGGACAGCTCAATAAAGAAGTGGTTGATGCATGAGCATCTTCTTGTGATTTAACTTGTGCATTTGTTCCTCAATGATTGTTCAGAGATGTCCTTCTGCATCTTGATAAATGCCAGGTAGATTGTGGTCAATTACATCTCAATTAATGAAGAAGGGTAAAATGTTCCTTATCCTCCTCTGCAATACAGTATGGGCATGCATGTGGACAGCTACCATAGCACAGCTTATGTCCTGCAACATTTACAACTGTCACGATGCTAACAAGTAAACAACACAATGAATTTAATTTTTCTGTAGTTTAAGGCTGAGGATGTATGTTTATGTGTTTTTTTTAATGTATCTACCACACATACATATATTATTGGAAGTTAAACCTTTTCTTTTTTCCAGTCCTCATGGAGATCACAAAGCAAATGTGGGGCTAAACCTGAAGTTCAATAAGAAAAATGAAGAAGTTCCTGGCTACACTAAGAGAGTTGGAAATGAATGGATGTATTCTTCTGCAGTAGAACAATTACTTGCTGAGTATTTAGAAAGGTAGATATTGGATATGAACTTAGTCCAAATTATCCACCTTCTGATCAGTCTTTGCATTTTGTCCTCCGGACAGAGATCTTCTGAGAACTGATGAGTTTGCTTTTGGAGATTTCTTGATGGAATTTCTTTTATTTCAGTATTCTCCTTGCAATAGTCTCTCCTTCCAAGGAGAAGCATATTTTGGGGTAATTTTGTCAGCAGCTTACCCTTGACAAATGAAGAGCAGGACACTAAGTAAAAAATATTTCATCAGAGCTCCAGAAATTTTGAAGCCCATCAGAGTTTGTTTTGATGAGGCTTTTTTGTGGTCTATGCAGATGTGAAACTAAACTTGTCTTCTATTTATTCATTTTTTAGGGTCCCTGAACTATTTAATTATATAGCCAAGAATAGCCAGGAAGATATCTTCTATGAAGATGACATTTGGCCTGGAGAGGATGAGAATGGGTAAGCCATCTTTCTCCTTTTTTTTCCAGAAGAAGCAGAATAAAGGCCAACAACATTGTGAAATCGGTGGTGATTGTATAGTGGCTGCTATGTAACCAAAACCTTGCTGTTCCTTGAGCAGCATGATTGTTCAGTGATGACTCTGTAACAGTTATCGGAATGTTGTACTTCCAGTTGTGGAGTCCAAGTCTCTGTCAGACTCCAATCTGAAGTCCAATAAATAAGAAATCTAATTTTCACTGGCTGCTCATAATTCTTGCTTTTAAAGTAACCTTCACTGATCGTAATTATGAATAGTCACAAAGTCACCAAAAGATCATTTCTGGAAAATAAGCAAGAATTTATTTTAATTGTTGAAGATCACTTTGAATTTTAAAAATAACCTGTACAGAATTTCAAGTGCCTTGAACGTTTTTACTATACATTCAGTGAGTTCCATGGGAGAAAGGGAGCAACCTTGGTTCCAGATACAATATAGTAATATTAAAAAAGCTTTTATTATTAGCTAGTAAGCTCTGTTCATGGGCTTGAGTTGGTAAGTCTGCACGATGCTGCACTGCATGGGACTCTTACCAGGCAGACATACCTTTGTGGGACTCTTCTATTGTAAGAATCTCAGGTTTGTGCTCCAGTTTACCAGAGGAGCATGCCCTGCCTGAAGTTCTTACTTGCTGTGTTGTGAGAAACAGCTGATCACAGAACCTTCAGTCACAGGTTGACATGATTAGTTGGTTGGATGCAAACATAATTTACTGAATACTTTTAAATAATTTCATTTTTTAATTATTGCTTTGGCTGAGACAAAACTTCAGGTTATAGTTTTGAAAGTGTTGCATGATTCTGTTAGATTATATTTTTAACCGCGATTGTAAACTCATACAGCACTCCTAAATTCTGCTCCTTTATGAAAGTATACAAGCATTGTGCCTATATCATAATTATTAGTTTATGCAGTGAAAAGTTTTAATTAATGTCCTGTTTTATTTAGAGCTGAGAAAGTTCAAGAAATCGTTGTCTGGTTAAAGGCACATCCTGTGTCTGCTTTGTCTCGCTCATCTTGTGACTTGCAAATTTTGGATGCAGCCATTGTTGAGAAAATTGAAGAAGAAATAGAGAAATGCAAGGTATGCAGCTTGGCGTCATTGTGAGCAGGGGTGAACCAAAAAGCAGCTGCTCATTATTTTCGAAGTTCTTGAATTAGAGTAAGATGATTGCAGGTTACTTGTCATTCCAAAAAAAAAAAGAATACAGAGTGTAATGTAAGATCTGAATTTGTAATGTGAGTTGTCCCGGAAATTCAGCAGATCTCATTATTAATCTTTTTAATTGACTCACTCTTTTTGAGGTGATTGAGCAGCACTGGGCCATACTCTGAACTCTGCCTTTTAGTGGTTTCAGAAAGGAACAGGTGTCGGTATATATTCTGAACTACTGAAGTGCTGTTTCTAAGTGTAATCCCAGCTGTTCTTCCCTTGCAGTTTCTCTTTGGTTTGAGAAAAATTAGGAAGGTACTTTCTGAAGGCCACAAATCAAAAAAGGGGCCAAGGAAATTACAAAGCAAAAGTTAAAGACAAAGCCACGTGGAATAATGGGCTGGATTTTTTTAAATTACTTGCAAGGACACAATAATAAAATTGGTGTGAATTCTGGAATTAGCTAAACAATTGAAAAGCTTCAATAAGAAATCAGTCATGTTTTAAAAACTGGACTTTGTCATCCTGAAGACTTTATGAAACCTGTATACCTTTATCTAAAAGCAATAAAGGGATTCTACACTATTTTTTTCAGGTGTTTTGTTGTACCTGAAATCCAGTGTTGGTTCCTCCACTAGTTTGTAGTAACTCTCTATTCCTTTCCTTTAGCAGAGAAAGAGCAACAAGAAGGTGCGAGTAACTGTGAAACCCCATTTGCTGTACAGAGTAAGTGATGTGAAAAGGTTTTTTTAGAAGTTGTCTAGATAATATTTATTTTACCTAAGCTTTTTACCTGAGCTATTTTACCAACTTTCAGTGAGTGGAATTTTAGGGCAGTATTGATGGAAGAAAAAATTTTGTGATGCCTTCTAGGAAATCAATTTGAAAATGGTAGTCTGTCTCCAAAAGGAGAGAATTCCGACTAACTGCAAACTCCATCATGTATTATACTGACTTTCAGTTCTTTTCTGCTTTCTGTCCTTCATGCTTCTACAGTTCTTGCTGGCTGTGTAATGAAGGCAAAATAAAATTTACTTTCCGTTTGTCTCTTCTTCACTGTTTTGCTTTTTGTTCAGTTCTTGACATCTTGCCTGGCATTTCAGATACCCATGTTACTGATACAGGCAGGTTACACTTGATAGTTTTACTTTGTTTAAATCGATCCCCTTCGATCCCCTTGGCGTGTCTTGGATCATGTACAGCACTGCTGTTTTTCAGGCAGAATTAGTGGGTGAGAGTTGCAAGAAAAAAAAAAGGAAAAGGTTTCATTATGTCTGGGGGGGAAAGTTTCTGTGTTCTTAATGGTTTTTTCAGAAAGTTTGTTATATAGTGTGTTTCAGATATTGTTATAAATGCATTTTGATTGTAATCCCTATTTTTTTGCAAACATTAACAGTCTTTTTGTTGTTTTCAGCCATTAGAACAACAGAATGGGGTTGTTCCAGATCGAGATGCAGAATATAGGCTGTTTGACCGTGTTGTCAATGTGAGAGAGAACTTTTCCGTTCCAGTTGGTCTTCGAGGTACCATTATAGGAATTAAAGGAGGTAATATTTTCTTCATAACTGTAGCATTATAGCTATATAACAACTCAGCTGGTGATGTGAAAGCAGGCTTCCGAAAAGCGTTTTGTGTAATGGTTGAGGATTCACAGAAGTTTCTCACCTATGAAGCATATGCAACTTGAAGCCACTAGTGTTTTGAATTAAACCACCAGTATTCTATTTTAGTTTCATGTGTTCGACTGCTGTATTTTGAATAAGAAGTTACTTACTCTTTATTCCTTCTTTATATGAAGAAAGCAGAGAGATCAATGAGCGAGAGCACAGGCTGAAAAGAAGGAACAAAATGAAGTTATGGGAGGATATGGGCAAAGTTAAGAGAAGCAGACATGAAAAAAGTATTAGCCTTAATATTACATTGAACATAAAATTTTATCAAATATTATTTGTCTCAAGTTGTTTTATTTGGAATTTGGTTTTTACTCTGTGATAGTCCATTTCTGTTACATGGCATGGATTTATGCCTTCTTTGACAAGAAGATTATCCATAAATCTATTTCAGGTAAGCGAAAGGATTTACCCAAACCACATTGTGTATAGCAGTTTGAGATCTAGTAATAGAAATAGTTTTCTTACCTGACGTTTAAGTGGTTGTTATCTCATTCAGTTTGCATTCAGCAGAAGCTTGAATAGACTAGAGTGTAGCTTTCTTAAAGAGGTGTTCTGTTCTCCATAATGATTATATACTAGTATAATTTTAAAGGAATATTAGTCTGTCATTGTGCAAGAAGGTAATGTTAAAGCTATCGGTTTCCGACTGCCTAAATGTAAGGATAGCTTGCATCTGTTTCCTGGCAGTTTCTGACAGCTGTGACATACTGCTGTAAATTGCAGTGCTATTAATGCAGCTGGGTAAGTTGTTATGCGTGATACATTTCTGTTAAGAGTGTATCTAAAAGGGCAGCTATATATGTCTTTGAGAAGAATTTCTGAATGGCTGTTAAGGAAATTACGCATTTAAGGAATTTTTTGTGGTTAATTAGTTAGTTTTTGGTCTTTTCATTATTGCCAAACTAATGTAGATACTTATGTAATTTACACGAAAACAGCTACTGTTAGATATACAGGATGACATTTTACTTCGTTTTCTATAGCCAGTAGAGAAACAGATGTGCTCTTCGAAGTTTTGTTTGATGAAGAATTCCTTGGAGGCCTAACTATAAGGTTTGTGCAAGGGGTTTCATAGTCCTTTCATGCGATTGGTGTAGATGGCATGAAATTGTTGCCTTTGGTTTGGATGAGTATTTTTAATGCCTCTCTTTAACACTTTGTTTCTCGGCAGTGGTTTCATTTCTTCTGTATTTCTTTTTTCTCTTTGAGTAAGGGTAATTTTTGTGAAGCATATTCTATTTTGGAAATGCTCTTTAGGCTTTTTTGTGTATTTAGAATCTTCTGGCTTGTAGAAAGCAAATATGAACCAGCAGAATAAAGCACTAGATGCAAATATCTTTCTAAAACAAATATGTAGAAAACAGGTGATTCTCAGTATGTCTATAACATAGATTTAAAAATAGTCAGTAATCCTCTGTTCCTCTGAAGCAGGGACTCGGAATTCAGCACCTGAGCATCAATTATTGATGGTTCAAGCCATCATTAAAAACCTAAACTGTTCTTCAGGAGGTGGAGGCATGGTTAACGTTTTTAAAAAGTGTGATAACTCTTCTGTGTTTAATTAAGCAGGTAAACTTCTAAGAGCAGCAATTTACCTAGCAGGCTTCATTTTACTGTTCTTGGATAAATTAAATTTTTTATGACAGAAATTAGCGGAGAATCTTACCTCTTCACTGTGTTCAGCAAGCGTAACACAATCCCGTCACTTGCAAGAGCATATCCTGTAACACAGATAGTCTTCAGTATTCAGAGTCATAAAGGAATATATAAAACTGACTAAATGCTGCTTAACTTCAGTTTATAGTTCTGATACTGGCTTCAGTTTTCATCTCAGAAAAAGAAAATAATATTGTTTCCTGGTCTGTAATTTTTTTACAGAAATATTTACTACAGAACTATATAGAACTGTGTGTTATATATATATATATATATATAAAATGTATAAAATCTGTAAAAAACAATTCATCAATCTTTAAAATTTCTTTGACCTCAGCACTGAAAGGTACAATATAAACTCAAAGAATGCTAGTAATTACCGTTGTTTTCTGGTTTTGACAGCCAGAGGCCAAAGGGGACCACAACAGGATTAACTTTGTGTGTAATGGTACTGGATTTCAATATTGGATACAGTTTTCAGCCTCTGATGTTCAGACTTGAATCATAAGCTTTTGGCATACAGGCAACAGCGTTGTTAAACCAGATGTATTAAGATGTCAACAATTAAACTCCATGAAACAACAATGTAGTTTACTTTTCTTAAGGTGCTCACCTGCCAGAGGTTATCGTCTGCCATCAAGTGCCTTAATTAACCTGTCTCACGGTAGTCGGTCAGAAATGGGAAATCAAAAACTGACGGCCATAGTTAAACCTCAGCCAGCTGTGAATAACTACAATTCGTATGCATCTGATCTGTCACCTGTGTGCTCGCAAAAAGTACATCTGGGAGGCCTCAACCATTCGCCTCGCTCTCTTTTTGTTCCTACTCAAGTAAGACTTCTTTCATTTGTACAGAAATGTTTTTCCATAGAAGCTGAATTATGTCTGTGGTTGTTATCTTCATTAGTACAAACAAAATTTAATTTTAGTGTCAGTATATTAGAAGTAGCATAGTCCTTATCTTGGAGAAATGAGTTAATCCAGTAACGAAAGGGACCAAAAAATCCTTATTGACAGTTGTTTTGCTTAAGTAGCTCCAGTTGCATTTCCAAGAGACAAATACTTGGTTTGGAGCAGTGACGCCGCATTTGGTGTCCACAAATTGTTTGGGCAGAGATGCAATGATTTCCTTAAAGCACGGTTCCAAGTAGTGCTTCCTGTAGGCCAAGCTTGTCCATGCTCAGAAAGAGAAGACATGATTTCCCTATCAATTTTTGCTTCTTGGGTATGATTTACTTAGTTTGAAAATACAGTAAAGGAGGAAAAATTACAGGTGAATTGGGGTTCTCATTGGTGTAATTAAACTTTATTTTTTAATAAGTTACTTCTTTAAAGAAAATTGACTTAATGGGTAACTTTGTGTTGCTATAAGTGTATTTGAGAAGAATTGTCTCATGTTTTCTAAATCTATACAAGAAAAACTGCTTTCCAAAAGAAAATATAAGGCAGTGAAACACTTCTGGTTTGTTTTTGTGTTTTTTTTTTTTTCTCTCAACGATTTAGCAACTGAATGGAAGACAGCATTACAATCTCAGGGCTGAAAATCAGGGCAACTCTAACTCACCCCAGAAAGGATCATTTCTGAGTGGCAATCAGAAAAATAAAGTGAGTGCTCTGATTTAGTTGGTATTGGACCCAAATGTATCAATATTTATTTTGACCCCCTATTTAGAGTGGGTGTCCTTTTCTCATGATTAACAGATAGCTTTGTTTTAGTACATCAGATGTTTTAGTCCAGATACAGATGGGAGCAGAACCTGCCCCAGCTCTTGAATGAGTGTAATATCCTGTGTTTTCTTTGTTTAGACGGTAGATTTTCATAAGTGTTCACTTTTACATAGCTGGGCTGCAGTTCTCTGGTAACATACCTGCAGTGTTACGAAGCAATTGAGCCTGATTGACAAGGCCTTACAAAATAAGGCATTAATAACAAAACTTAAGAATACTACCAGCATGAGAGCATGCTCTTGAAACCATTTTGAACTATCGTCTAAGTTTAATTATACTCAGTGATCTTTCCTATGTTAATAACTTCTGTTAATAACAAAATAAAAAAAATCTCAAAACAAATTAAGCTTATTTCAGTTTAATAGTGATTCTTAGGAAAAGTTATTATGTAAATACAACCAGCCACAGTAGCCTATTTCATAAAATAAGTACCTGCAAGTTCTGCTTGTGTCAGTATGAAAATTTCTGTCATCTGAGCACCGTTAAACTTGGACCTTAGGATTTTCATAATGTCTTTATATATGATTAGCTGTTCAAAAGTTGAGTTTATAGCTGCTGAGTTTGAGTATGGTGGTTTTTATTTTGTTAGGCACAGAGTAAGCAAGATGATGAATTCTGCAGCATATGGCAATCATTGCAGAGTTCTGGGAAGTCTCACCACATTCAGCAAAACGTGCATGAGAAGGTTAGTATATAAACCTTAAACACATCCATGGGTTCCGAATATCAAGGTACTTAATTTTATACATCAGTTCATTATATCAGAAAACTTTCTGTTTAATGTTACAAATAGTCCTCTGGGTGAAAGTATTGTTGCACAGGGTATGCATAGCTCTGGAAAGAGGTAATCATACGGGACTACCATGTAAATGTTAAATACATAGCTTTCTAGTTAAGGTTTGATGTTTGAAATTCTAGGGTGCAGTTCTACCTCAGCAAATCAAGCTGGGAACTGGCAATCAGTTCTATAAGCCAGGATTCAATGACAGCAGCTTTAAAGGTCAGCAAAGAAAACAGGAGCCATATAGAAAATGTAAGTACTATAATTAGAAACTTTGTTTAGGAAAACTACTTACTTTATCTGATCTTCATTGAAATGCCTATTGAGTTTTTTTGTAGTTATCGACAGAAAATAGTTTATTACAGTTATATAAACACTACGTTGCACTTGTTATTGTCAAATAATGTCCCCGGTGTGCATAACAGGTTATTCCACACTTAATCCTGGACCTTTCAGTCAAGCTGTTATGCATTATGTTGACTTTCCACGCATCTGATTTAAAAAAAAAAATTCACACACCACAACCTGTCTGAAAATTTGCTTGTGATCATACTTGTAGAATATAAAAGTAGATATATTATTGCATATACTTCATTTTATTTTATCCTGCAAGAAAAGCATATACCAAATGACCTATAAAGTGTGACTTAAACATTTGATGCAACCATTCCAATTAATGTAACTCTATGTGCTTATATGGAGTTATTAATTTTTTTGAGTCTTGATTATTATTACGGTTTTTAAGAGCATTTCAAGAGAATGAATTCCTTTGCAGTTAAAGAAGATTCCAGATTTACAAGAGGTGAAAGTCAGCCACATAATAAAATGGCAAACAAACAGGTAATTTCTTCTATACTCGGTAAATGTATTATTTTCTTTTCATTTTCCTCTGATCTGATTCATCATTTTACAGATTTCTCTTTAACTGGCATCTCAGTTGATTCTTTTACTGGGTAGATTTTATTTTGGAATTGGTTTTTTTTTCTCTAGAGATTTTGTAGACAGAAAATGATAGAAAGTGCATATAATGGTGATACCAAATGATTTTCCTATTCCTCTCAGATTCTACAAGCTATGCTGCAATGGGAAAACACAAATGCTAGGTTTTCAGTAACCTGAAATCCTCCAAGAATATTAGCTTGTGAAAGCAATTTGTGGATGGATTTCTAGTATGATTGTTTTATAATGAGTAATGGAGTGTTAGTATTCAATAATAAATGCTACAGTTTATTTCAGAATTTTTCAGGTGTGAATAAGTACAATGTCAAACTTCTGAAGAGGAATGAAAGTCCCAATATGGCTGTAATTCAGAAGGCTGCAGTTGATGGTCCCTGCACAGGTGGAAAGGTAGGATCTAGATAGTTGATTTTCTTGTGCTCTTTGAATAACTTCATTTTCCAGACCATTTTGTTCCGATTATTCGTGATCACTTGTGTGCAAATTCGTGTTTATAACAGATACAAGACAAACCTGTACAACCTTGATCATTCTTTAAATCAGGTCTCTGTTGGGTGATGCTTGCATCTTTTTAGTATGCAAAACTTGATACATTCTCTGGTTATGTGTTTACACTCTGAGCAGGCATGGCTGTGATCTGCCCAAACTAAAAGGATCCTGAATGGTCATAAAATTAATCTCAAACTAATATACCCTTCCTCTTGCATCTGCTTGTGATATACTAAGTTGACATACCTTTTGTTTTAATTTGTTTTAAGAAGGACAATGAACTTGAAAGCCTTCTGGCTTCTTTGAAAATTTCCAAAGAAAATGAAGTGCAGACTTACTCCAAGGAAGCAAGAGCTACAAATGAAGAACATCTGTCACCACAGTCATTTGCTATGGTCTGTATACTGCAGGAATCATTACGTTGCAATTTGGCATCTGCTATCTTAGCATCAATGCTGCTATTTAAAGACACTCCACGAAACCTCATACTGCCTTTTTAAACATGTGGATGAGCTTTTAATTAGCTATTCTCAACGAAAATCAACAGATGCGCTCTTTTTATGCTAAGATGCTGTTATCTGTGCTTTGATAAAATGTAACTGAAAACAAAGGAAAACAAAAATTCTCATTTTGTTACTGATTATAATATTCAGAGTTAAGTAGGAAGGTAGTGTTACCTGAATGCCATCGTGTCCCTGAATGTTTGGTTTTTTTTTGTTTTTTTTTTTATTTTTAAAGAAAGGAACACAGATGCTCAAAGAGATTTTGAAGATAGATGGCTCTGACCTGGAAACAAGGAATGAAGTGAAATCCCAAGTTAATGATGTTCCTGCTCTCCCTAGTAGACAGGATTGTCATGGAGCTGCCTTGCAATATAGACAAATAAAAAAAATGGGTATGTTTAGGCATCAAGTAATAGTTTACAGCATCACCTTGTAGTGACATTTTAGAACATAGCTAACAGTATAGTACTGATTTTCAAAATATAGTTACAAAATGTCCATCTTTTTCAGTTCTACTTTTTTATTCAGATCTAAAAATCTCTTTAGTCTCCTAGTTTTTATTAATCAGATATGAAAATACCAGAAAAAAAAAATATATACTTTTCTGTGAATTACAAAGTTGCTGTCATTTCAGTGCAGGAAATGTTTGTGATACAGCTTTTTTTTTTTTTTCTCCTTATGTCAGCTGCTTACATGAACAAGCCTCGTAGCACTGGAGGCCCTCAGAATGCACCAATGCTGGAAACTGGAGGTCACCCTTTCGCTTGTCCACAGCCTGCACTGTCTACTGTTTCTGAGCTTTCTCGTATTTGTTCTCTTGTTGGAATGTCACAACCAGATTTCTCTTTCTTAAAAACGCCACAGGTAAAAAGCTTTCTCTGCAAAAGTTGAAGTTCTCTACTTTGTTTCAACTGTCTTATGTTAAACATTTGGACTGAGCACTGAAATCCGTCTAAAAATAAACCTTAGGTCCTTTCATTGCCTGCTTTCAAATCAAACAAAGAAACAAATCTTCTATTTCTATCTCGGTTTGTTTGTCTGCAATACAAATTCCCTCAAAAATCTCATCTCATTTTTCTAGACCATGACGGTTTGTCACATAAAATTATCAAATGGTTTGCTGGTTCATGGACCACAGTGTCATTCTGAAGCTGAAGCAAAGGAGAAAGCTGCACTTTTTGCTTTACAGCGTTTGGTGAGGATGCAAAGAATCTTTTAAAATCTTTGTCTCTGTTGTATGGTGTCTGTTTTTAATCCTCCATTTCCTTCTTCATAGAGTTCTATAGGAGTGAACTTCCCTTTGCCTCCACCTCCGCCTCCACCAGTGTTTCCAAATTATCAACCACTGGGAGTTCCTGTACCACCTGGATCTATTCCTCCAGTATTTGCACAACCTCCCCCTGGTAATTATTTGACTAGTACATGTTTCAAATGTCATGATGGCCTGTCATTGTAATAGTTCTTTATATGAAAATGAATGTTTTCCAGAAAGCCTCATTTTTGATCTTTGTGTGTGTATTTTTGTCTCTGCTGCCTTGAAAACACTTCATGGACCTCTTCAATAAGTAGTTTAATTCAATACAAAGAATCACATATCTCCCAATTATTTATTTTGCTCAAGAATGTATTTGTCCATTCAGTCTTAGTTGTTTTGGGTTTTTTTCCTTCAAAACAATAGTAATGAGTTCAAAGCTGATAGTCCCAGTCCGGAATTTGTAAGAAATCTCTTCCTTCACTTTCTATGTGTTTTTTTGTTTTTTTTTCCTGTATAGTTAATAGTTATCCATGCATTAGTGTTTTGATTTGTTTATAACCAACTTTCACTTAAGTACTGCACTCCTGTTGTACACTGTCAAACATTAGCATGGTAAGTAATCTCGCAAGAATTGCTGAAAATCCTGGTGGCGTTTCTGGTTCCCATCTATTTTGTATTCTACTAAAGCTCCCATTCACAGCTAGTAATTAATGAGTCGGCATCAGTGTAGTATCCTAGTAACCCATACAGCAGCTGCTACGTCCCTTTTCCCCAGGGTTTTGATATTGTTGACGTGTTTCAAAAGGACAGCCTAAACTTGCAGCCCTAAGTTACGTGTGCTCTGAAATGCAGATGCTGTGATTTAGTGCTCTGCACTGTGCTGTCATCTAGGTGCAGTTCTGTAAAAGCAGAACTATTTGGGATTTTTTTTTTAATAATAAAATACATATCTGTTTTCAAGTAAATAAGAATATAAGGCTTTTTTGGAAAGAGAAACAACATGCAGGCAAATGTAGTTGGGGTACTTTTGGGGTCCTGGGGAGTTGGTATCCTCTTTTTGAGGGGAGAGAGCTAAAAGTTACTTATTTTCACAGCTAATATAATGCCTCCATCATCTCACATGTTTGGTCCAGTGTCCTGGGGAACTCCAGTGTCTAAACTTTATTATCCTGGCTCCTATCCAGGAAATGTGTCTCTTGCAGGAACTATACCAGTCGGTTCTCACAACCAGTTTATACCTCTGCAGGTAAGATTGGCAGGTTTGTCTTAATATTCTGTTTTTGCAAAAAATGTGCCTACGTGATGAATGCAACAACGCCCCCACTGTGAAGCACTATTTAGTATGAGAAAATTATTGTAAAAAAATTGTATGCATGTTTTCTAAAAGTGGAATATTTGCAGTTTTTTGAGAATGCATTCTGTTAAATAATATTTATTTAATTTAAAGGTAACTAAAAAAAGGGCTGCTAGCAAGAAAAACTTTGAGCTCAAGGAGTTTCAGAGTTCCCCTCAAGCTGCACCACTAAAGAATGAACAGCCAGTGTCTTCTGACCACATTCAGCAAGATAGTTCTTCAGCTCCTTTAAAATCTCCTCAAGCTGCTCAATCCACTGTTTCATTTCAAGACAATGTGGCTACTCCAAGTGTTCCTCATAACAAATCAACACCAAACACTTCCAGCAAGCGAAAGCCAAGAAAGCTGGCTGTCAATTTTGGCGCACCAAAATCTTCAGAATAAATATGGTAGCTAGGTGTATTTTAACTCTTCCCCCGCTGTTATGTTCTATCATTTAAAAAAATCAGAAAGCTCTATTAAAAAGACCAGCCACTTTAAGTATAACATAGAATGAAATACATTTTCTTTGCTATGATTTTCAGGTTGTTCCGAAAACTATAAAAGCTATGTTAAAACTTAATTATTTTGACTTAAATTAGCAAAAGCCAGGAAATGCTGAGTTAAGGTTACCATGCCATCCATTGTGCCTAGGTTTCTAAACAGTGGCTTACAGACTATACTGGGTAAGCAGCAATAACTGTGGCAACCTTAATTCAGAATTGCTGTGCTTTTTGGGAGGCATATGGTGCGGTAATAAGTTGGGCATCAGACTTTGCTTAGTATGACATTTTGTATTCTACCTTATTTTTAAATAGTATAATGAGACAGGAGAAATTACTTAAATGCAGCTTTTATATTGGCTCGCCAGGTCCTTCTGAGTTGAATCAGTGTGACTAAAACCTAATTGCAGTGGAACTGCCAAATTTGCTGTAGCTATGAACTGCTAGGTTTTGTACCAGAGGGCAACAACTTTACAACTTTCAGAATGTAGGTGTTACTGTGTCTCTAGTATTAGAGTGGAAAAAAGTGGTTGCTGATGCAGGATCTGTTCCAGGAGATTAATTTATAGGTTGTATTGAATTAAAAACTATATTTGCAAAGTAGAGACCTCTTTGGTAAAGTACTTTTAATTTTTTTAATCTAGCAGCATTACCAATGTCATTGTTTTCTGATGATAATATAACCTAGATACTTACTACAGATCTGCATAGCCCCCTAAAATGCTAGTGATACCCTGATTTTTTTCTAAATTGTAAAAATGGGCAGAGTTTAAAGATGTCGGTTTGCGTAGTATGGCTGTCATTGTGTTTACTTAGAGTCCATTTCTCCCTCTAATAATCTGCACTCTGAAACCACCTCTATGGTAGGTTACTTTTTGTTGCTAGTGACGTTTACGATTTATTTTTTAGTTTTGTGATAGAAGTTCTGTATAGCAAAATTAAAATGTCAGAAACTGTTACTATTGGTTCCATGTGAATATTCAGACAAAAAGTTGACTTGTATTTTTGGAGGGAGCTGTATTGTAAAAGAAGTAACTCCATCATTCTTAGTTCTTACAGGAGAAAAAGGAGGCTCAAAAGTCCCTGTACTATTTTTAACCCACATGTACCGTTCTTATTGACGTTAATAAGAAATCTTCAGTCTAAGAGAAAATTTGAAGCCTCCGTTGGTGGTGTTTACTGATGTTGGTTAAACTTCATTTTTCTTCTTTATTCTGATCTGTTCCAGAAAAAGTGTTTTCCCTCTAAGGCTCGGGAAGCTTAGAAATAAAGCATACTTTAGTGATGTGTTTTGTTGCCTCCAAACAGGTTTCCTGTTGGATCTGCGAGTCTGTAGACTTTCTTTGAGTTCCCCTACCTTGTTCTTTGCCTCCATTTCTTGGTGTAGTACCAAGTTTCACATTGTCACCATGTTATAGGATTTTTTGTATCGATTGTCTGAAACAGTTGTTGCCTCACCAGTGTTTGTAGAATAGCAGCGAGCCCTATAAAAATGATCACAGAGGTAGAAGCAAGTTTAAGAAATTTTATTTTGTTTCACTTAGTATCACAGACCTTGTAGAATAGTCTATATATAGTCATAAAATGCAACAATTTTTGTTGTTCTCAAGGGGGTTTGAAGCCATATTCTGTGAAGGGAAGGTTGCGTGTTTTAGTCATTTACTGTCATTAACAATGCAAGGCTGACACACCAATATTTTGGAAGCGTTTCATGTGAAATTTAGTTATGACACACAGATGTTAGTCCCCCATATCATATATGAATTATCTGATCATCAGAGAAAAGATCTGTTTAGAAATTCCTGTGATGGCGGTGAGACTACATTGGACTCTCGCACCACCTAATCTCCCAGATTCGAGTCTCCTTTAAACTTTACCATGGGTGTCATCATAAAAGACCAAGCAGTTGATGATTCATGAACATCATGTAGTTTCTGTTGGAATTCTGAATTTCCTTAAAATTACAGAGTTTTGACATATCTGGATATCCCAATTTATCAGATTTTTTAGAAACAGAAGTTGCGAAGGACATCGTACTCTTAACACGACAGCAATTTTTGTTATAAATTATTTACTTCAGACTGACTTTAAGTAGGATTGCTATATTTAGTATACATAGCTGGTTAAACACTTATTTCGGTAGCTGCTGCATATTGTATTAGTCCCTGGTTTTTAGTTTATATATTTATGATACTGACTGCCTGGTGCCCAGTTAATTACAGTTTTACATGTCCTTGTAGATGTGACATCTGCATTGACCTATGCCATGTCCCCTGTGATTTCCATTTTACATTTTAACAAGATGATTGTTTAATTCATACAGATTAAAATTTAATCATTTGTTTTTCTCATAGATATAAAATATTTTGTAAGCACTGGAGTTTTTCATTAGATCTTATACAGAGCAGTATTTTACTAAAAATCCAAAAGGGAAGACTTTTATGTGTGCATTTTTGTAGTTTCTGATTTTTTTAAAATAACTTTCATTGTTTATCTGCCAAGTGAAATGTTTTAAATTTGCATATGAATGGATACAGAATGTATTTTTTGTGCTGTTTAGTGTTAAGTGTGCATTTGCAGATTTTTAGCATGTAGTTGCACGAAAGACCGTGCAAAGATATTTTAAAATATGAATATACGATACACTGAAGGAAAAACATTCATAAAAGTTAAATGCTATATAAAACTTTAATGCAATAGAATAATTTTATAAATTGTGTCTGTGTCTGCTTGGATTAAATATTGAAACAAGAAACATTACTTATTTTCACTGTTTTATTTTCAAATGCTGTATGGGAACTTCTGTATGCTCCAACCCAAAATCTTAAGATATAAATTAAATCTCATGAAGCCCATTTAACTAGATACTGATCTTCCAAAATTTCTTTGGCCTGTCACCTATTAGATTAAAAAAAAAAAAAAAAGCCATAGAAAAGGTAGTAAGATTTCTTTCCAGCAAGTTCAATCCTAGTGATTCTTAACAAGGTGCAAAAACAGCCGATGGCTGAAAAAATAGGAGAACAATAGAAGGAGCCATGAGTACCTGGAAATAGTTGACCCCTGAATATGAAGTACCTGGAGCAAAACATAGTGCTGAGATTCTTGCTAGAGGGTAGTAAGGTTACCTTGTTTCTAACAAGGCTTCTGAATGAAGCATAAGGACAGTCTGCACTAAAACCAGCGTAAAGTGTTTCAGTTTCTTCAAGAGACAAATGGCAAGTTACATTTCGTTAGATTTCCTCATCCCCAGTAATGGCAGGTTTTTGAATTCATAATTGACAAATTAATGTTACTAGATTTTACCCTTATTCTAGAGAGGGTAAGTAAATTTCTTCACCTTTGTATTGTGTATATGTATGCACCATGCACTGAGCTTTGTTCTCTTTGGCTAGTTATCTCTATGTTCAAACGCGTTATTCCCTTTTAAAGCATAATGAACACTATAGTCATGCCAATTCTTAGTATCTTTGGTTGTGGGCTATGAACTTTGTTAGGATCTGTCTTTTGCCCACTGCAGCACCAGCTTTTCATGTAGAGCCATGTTTGTTTCCTTCTTGTAGATTAGTGCCCGAGTTAGCTCATTTAAAGCGATTGGTATAAAGGATGGAGTACACTCTTAACATGACCAGCTGCCGCAACTTGATGTAACAATATTCTGTATAGAACAGTCATCTGGTTGGTATATACATTGAGGTCATGTTACTCAACATGAAGATACCGAGATACAATCTTGCATTTCTTAAGCTGTCTTCAAATTATTAGTCGATGGACTTTTAAGTACTGCAGTTATCCTGCATGGCAAGTGCTGCCTCGTTACTCTTCCCATCTCAATATATAGCACTAAAGAAAATTAAAACAAATTAAGTAAAGGGATAACTTTAAAATACATCGGTTTGTATGTAATAAATCTTGCATGGATGCTCCCATTCAAAAATTACGTGACTTTTGTTCAATATAGTTTAGTTCATCTGAGCAACTGTACAGATGACCCCTGAGAGTGAGGAATCTCAATGAAGGAATGATTACTTACAGCAAGGGACTTTTTTATTCTTTTTTTTTTTTTTTTTGAGATACAATCTCCATATGTATTCCATAATCAGCCTTCCTTACTACTGAGAGACAGTTGTGTTCTTCTCTTTCTGTCTCTGGAAAGGGGACTCAGTGACACCAAGGGCATAAGGGCAGTCTGAATACACACTCTTGGCCAAAAGAATCCAAATTCAGGTGCATGAGGACCCATGAGTATTGAGACTAACTGATATGTATTTCGAAGAATCGGATATCATGAGGTAAGTAGCTGTCATTTATTAACAAAAGAATCCGTGGTTCCAACAACAGTTCCTTATTGCTGCCAATTTTTGACAGGGTGCTTATTCTTATTTTTCTGTAGTTTAAAAATTTCCTGGTTTATTTTTGCTTTGAAAGACAATACAAATCAAAGAGAAGAGAAAGAGTTGCAATGCCCTGCAGTGCAAACAGTAAACCTGATCCCTGTTATTTGGAAGGACAGAGAAAGCATTTTTCATTAAAACATACTCTTTTTTTTCTGGTAAAATCTGAGGTCTGTAAGCGGTAGCATCAGTATTGCTTTATGAAAGTTCATAATTGCCCTTAGTCCTGTATTTTGCCTAATGGGAAGAAAGACAAAGGTTGGCAATCAAAAGCCAAAATGTAATTTCTGTGCCAGTAACAATAGAAATAAAAATCAGTGTCAGCAACTTTTGCGTGTTGAGGGTACAGGGTGAAGCAGGAACTGTGATTCCAGTGCAAGTAAGTGATCTATTTCAGTGTAACCTATGCATGTTTTAGTACTAATTTGGCATAGAATGTGTCATTTACTGTTAGCTGCTGGTGTTTCTTACAGTATATGTTTATTTGAAACACCTGAACTGCTTTGTCAGTCATTGAAACTTCACTCAGCAGGGTAAATGCAGAGCGGTGTGGGCTGCTGGAACCTCTGAGTTTACTGAGCCTATGCTGAGATGGTTTGTTCTTCTTTTGGATTTTTCTGTGGTCACTTTTTTTCCTTTTCCTTCCCCTTGCTTTCTTTTTTAATTCCTTTTTTTAAGTATCTAGATCTTACTGAAACAATAGTTCTTCAGTGCTTTTTCATCCCTTTAGCCTCTAGTATATCCATTCTCTTGTTCTTCTTCTTAAACTTCATTGATGGCCATTTTCCTCTCTTTATTTTTAGATTTTTTCCTGTGAATTTCCAGACTATGAAAGCAATGTTCTTTTAAAGAGCTGTTCAGCCCTGGATTTTCTAGGTACAAATGACCATTCCTTACATGTACATGCACACACATGTATATACAGATACAGGACTCAATCTCTTATCACAGAATCACAGAAAGTCGGGGTTGGAAGGGACCTCTGTGGGTCATCTAGTCCAACCCTCCTGCCGAAGCAGGGTCACCTAGAGCAGGCTGCACAGGACCTTGTCCAGGCGGGTCTTGAATATCTCCA